>Ga0156579_1390_pt1 | contig 7521 bp, 2 predicted proteins | sample RifOxyB2_FD_111970 | JGI IMG/M metagenome (GOLD analysis project Ga0156579, IMG submission 111970) | Elusimicrobia bacterium RIFOXYB2_FULL_62_6 | reverse complement strand
GACGAACTTCGAAGCCGTAATCACGCCGGTAGCGGAAACCGAGGACACTATCGCGCCGCCTGAATTGCGCCAGATCTGCGCCATATCCGTCTGCCCTGAACCAGCCGTGGTCACATCGAGCTTGGCGCCCGGAACCGTGGTGCCAAGGCCTATATAGCCGTCCTTGGTGATGCGGACCCGTTCATAACCTATGCCGTTGGACCGGGTGTGTATCTCGATATGCGCGTCTTCAAAACCCTGGGTCCTGTTGTCGAAGACCGTATCTATCATCGAACCCCAGGCCCCGGCCGTGTTGTACGCAAAATGTATGCCGGCCCTGTTGCCGGTGTAGTTGCCGGTGTTCGCTATGACCACCGCGTTCAGCTCGGAATCCGTGAGCTCGGAATTATTCAAGTCCACGTGGAGCCTGGTGATGGGCGCCGCCGTCCCGATGCCGACCCGGCCGGTAAGCGTGTAGGCGTATATGGAATTGCCGAGATTCATGAAGTTGGAGGCGTCCTCTGTGGGCGCGTCCGCGTCGTAGCCGATAAGTATGTTCTCGTAACCGGTGGTAAGGCTGTCGCCGGCCTGGTAGCCGAGCAGGATATTTCCGTGACCGGTGGTAAGCGCGGTCCCGGCGCGGTAGCCCACTAGGGTTGAGCTGGAGAACGAGTTGACGATCACGCCCTTGCCGGCCTCGGAACCGAATATGGTGTTGGCCCCGCCGGTCTGGCTGTAAATGCCGGCAAAGTGTCCCAGGACGGCGTTGTTCGCGCCGCTGGTGTTGCCGTTGCCCGCCATGTTGCCTACGAAGGTGTTCTGGGCCCCGGTGGTGTTGGCGTAGCCGGCCTGGTAGCCAAGGAAGGTGTTGTACCCGGCGGCGCCGTTATAGTAACCCGCCTGGTAGCCAAGGAAAGTATTGTAGATCCCGCTATTAATAGCGCCGGCGCCGACGCCGACGCCAAGGCTGCCCGAGCCCGGCAATACGGCGAGCACTGTTGAACCACCCACCTCAAAACGCGTGGCGTTTACAGGGCCGGACATCATAGAACCCACATTAAATATGGAGTAGTTGGCCATATTCAGACTGGTGGTAGCCACATGGTCACCCAGGTTGTCGCTGGCTATGCCGGTCAGGGCCGAGCCGTCGCCGTAATACCTGGCGGCGGTCACGAAACTGGACGTGTAAACCGCATAAGTCCCGAAGCTGGCGGTGCCGGTGGAGTTGTTCACCGTCCCGTTGCCGATGGCCACGCTCTGGCCGGCATTGGCCTTAGCGTAGCTGCCGAGCGCGGCCGAATACGAGCCGGCGAAGGAATAAGCGCCGAGCGCTGTGCCGTAAGTCCCGTTGTTCGCGGAATTCGCCCCTACGCCCACGGCGAAATCGCGGTTGCCGCCCGCGTTGGCGCCTATGCCTACGCCGCTGTTGTCGTTGGCGGAAGCGTAATAGCCGATGCCCACGCCGAAAGCGGTGTTATTGCTGGCCCCATAGCCAAGGCCCAGGCCGAAGTTGCCGTTGCTGTAGGCGCCGTCACCGATGCCGATGCCGCCCTCGCTATTATTGAAGACGCCGTCGCCGATGGATATCCCGCCCGATGTGAAGGTCAGGGTGGAGACATTGAGCATTTGCCGCCCGGACATATTCAGGTCGGCGGTGGCAGTATGGTCGCCCAGGTTGTCGCCCGCGGCGTTTACACCGGTCAGGGACGAGCCGTCGCCGATGAATTTATTCGCCGTCAGCTCGCCGGCGGCGTTCAGGGACGCCACGATAGTGCCGGTGTAATCGCGCCACACCTGCGCCTTAACCTCGCTGGCCGTACCGAACAGCGCCGTCACGTCCAGCCGGGCCGCCGGGGAAGGATTTCCTATGCCGACATTACCGGTGGTCGGGGCCAGGGAGATATTGCCCATTGTCGAGATGGTGATATTGTCCCGCTCGCGGGTGAGGTCGCCGAACTTGAAGGAATCGTCTTCGTGTATATAAGCGCCGTAGGACTGCGCGCCCGCGTCGGTGCTGGTCAGCCTGAACGCGGCGCCGGCCCAGCTGTTCCTTGTGCCGGCTATTTCCAGTTTCGCGGCCGGGTACATTGTCCCGATGCCGACATTGCCGCCGTTAGTGTTGTACATCACCCCTTCGATCGTGACCCAGCCGGACTGGCCGCCGGCGGAAGCGGCCGTGGTCTGGTAGCTGCCGTCCGCGAAACGGATGCCGTGGTCGTATGTGCTGCTGGTGAAATGTATATCCCCGTCAAGTATGGTCAGCCCGCTGTCCGGGCTTATGGTACCTATACCGACGCCGGTGCCGGTTACCGCGAATATAGCGCTGCCGGCGGCCGCGGCGGTAGAGACCAGGAAACCGCCCCGGTTCTTGAACCAGGTCCGGTCGGCCACATTATTATTGATCTCCACCCCTTCCGAATCCGACCAGGTGAACGCGCCGTTGGCGGTGGAAGAAGACTTGAAACCCGCCGCCCAGGAATAATTGCCGCTGGCCGTATTGCTTTCACCGCCGGGAATTGTGGCCCTGAGCCCGCTGGCAGTGTTGGTTACGCCGCCGGACACCGTGGCATAGTTATTCTTTGCCGCATTCTGGTAGCCGCCGGAGACCGTGGCGGAATAATAACCGGCGGCGTTCTGGTAGCCGCCGGACACCGTGGCATAGTTGTTGCCGGCCGCGTTGCCCTGGCCGCCGGAGACCGTTGAGGAATACCCGCTGGCAGTGTTGTTCTGCCCGCCGGAAACCGTAGCTATGACGCCGCTGGCAGTGTTGCCGGAGCCGCCGGAGACCGTGGACCCGTCTTCACTGGCTGTGTTTGCGGCACCGCCGGAAACCGTAGCGAATGGGCCGCTGGCCGTGTTTGCGGAGCCGCCGGAAAGCGTGGCCCCATCGCCGCTGGCCACTTGGGCGGCAGCGCCGCGGTCAGTCTGCAAATCTACCGCCCTTGTACCCCGGGCGTCCGGCAAAACTGCGCCGTAACCTACGCCTGTCGTCATTATCGCGCCGATATTTGAGACAAATATCCCGTTCGCCCCGTAGTAAACCGAAGTGGCTATCCGTATCCCGTCGCCTACCATTGCTATGGAAGAAACATTGAGGACCGGAAACTGCGCCATATCAAGATTTGCCGCGGCGGTATGTCCGCCCAGATTGTCGCCGGCTATGCCGGTAAGCTGGGAGCCGTTGCCCACGAAGTTCACCGCGGTGACGGTGCCCACGCTGACGATATTGCGCCCGGACATATTCAGGTCCGCGCTGGCCGTGTGGCTGCCCAGGTCGTCGCCGGCTATGCCGGTAAGCGACGAACCGTCGCCGTAATACCTGTTGGCGGTAATATTGCTGGACACGGTGAGGCTGACCGCGTTACTGATAGGGAAACCGCCCATATTCAGGGCCATGGTCGCCGTGTGGCTGCCGAGATTATCGCCGGCTATGCCGGTAAGCCCCGCGCCGTTGCCCGTGAAGTATTCCGCGGCAACGCCGCCAAACACGGTCACGCTGCTCACATTGGCGATGCCGTAGCCGGCCATGTTCAGCTGGTTGGAAGCCGTATGGCTGCCCAGGTCGTCGCCAATTATGCCGGTCAGGTGGGAGCCGTCGCCGTAATATTTCGCGGCGCTGACGCTGTTGGTCACGTTCAGGGTGCTGACGTTATTAATGGGGAAATTGGCCATATTCAGGTCGGATATGGCCGTATGGTTGCCCAGGTTATCGCCCGCTATGCCGGTCAGGCCGGAACCGTTGCCCACGAAGTAGCCCGCGGAAACGGCGTTCGTTACTATAAGGGTGCTCACGTTAATGACGGGATAACCCGCCATGTTCAGAGTGGTAGTAGCTGTATGGCTGCCCAGGTTGTCGCCGGTTATCGCGTTGATCTGAGACTTCAGCGTGGTGGTGTCCGCGGCCACGGCCGCCGCGTCCGCCTTGGCCGCCAGCGCGGCTATCAGGCCGATTATCTTGGACTGCGCTATGGAATCGTCGTTGAAGACGGGGTTTGTTGCGAATATTTTGACGCCGCGTATGTTCTGCGCCGTGAAAGTGTCTATGAAAGCGTCGTAGGTTTTCCCGCCCAGCTGGCCGGCGTTCATTGCGAAAAGCACGGAATTGAAGGGCTGGCGGGGGCTCATTACTTCCGAATCCACTTCAAACTGCAGGTACGCCCCGGGCAGGGCCGCCGCGGACCAGGGGATGGGCGTTACGGAGCCGAGCACCGCTTCCACAGCGCCGTTAACAATTGAAACATCGGCCTGCGTCTCGGTCCAGAGCGCCGTTCCGGCCTCCGGCGCGTCGTACAGGGAGAAAGTAAGGGTATAGCTGCCGTTCAGCGGGTTGTCGGAAAGATCGGTAAGCCGGGCCTGGAAATTAACTTTCTGCGGAGGGATTCCCTGCGCAAAAACGGGCCCGTATCCCGCCAGCACAAGGCAGAATAAGGCGCGTTTAATATTCCCGAATAGCCTGTTCATTGAAATAAAGCAACTATCCTGTTACTTATTACTATACTCCCTTAAAATCGTTACCGCGGCCTCTTACTCAGTACTCGTAAGTGAACCCGAACTTGTAGTTAGTGGTGGAGAAGTTGTATTTATACAGCTTCTCGAAATCCTGGTTGGAGGTCTGCCGGCCGTAGCCGAACTGCGAGGTCCACCTGAAATGCGGAGCTATGGGATAGCTTAAGCCCAGCCCCACCACCGCCTCGTTCTGGTAGACCTTGCTGCCGCGGTACAGCCCGGACGCGGCCTGGGTTTCCCGCCCGTTGTAGTTCATACGGCCCAGCGTGGCCGAGAAGCTTAACTCCAGCGGCCGGTCCTCTTTAGCCAGCTTGCGGTAGAAATTCAGGTCGACACCGGCCTTGAAAGAGAGGGAATCATAATAGTTCGCGAGGTATTTGAACCGCTGCGCGTCGTAGCTGTTCTGGTTGGAGGAATTGTTGCCGAGCGAGGCCCGCACCCCGCCCACGGCCTTCCAGCTTGAGGAAAGCTCGCGCGGGAACTTGAGGGACGCGAAGAGCTGGCTGGACAGGTCCCTGCGGGTGCCGTAATTATAGCTCCCGGAACGGGCCACCACGTGCTGGTCGGGGAAGAGGCGCAGGGTGGCCGCCACGCCGCCCTCGGCGTAGCTGCGCCACGGACCCTTCAGGGTGCCGAAGAAAGACAGCGAGTGGTTATAGGAATTCAGCACCGATTCGCCGGCCAGTTCCCTGGCCATTGAGTTCCCCTGCGAATCGTTTATTATGGATTCCAGCGACCGGTAATTCACGAACCCGATGTGGTAAAAATCGTAGCCGAAGGAAAGCGAGAACGGGTCGCTGTAGGCGTGCTCCAGCTCCAGCGAGAAGCCGGGCCGGCTGTAATCGAAAAGGCCTCCCCCCCAGTCTTCGTCCCGCGTCTCTTTAAGGAATTCCCGCTTATAGCCGATGGAGGGCTTGAATTTCCAATCGGGCCCCATCTGGTGAACCGAGCGCAGGGCCAGCGAATGGGACATCCTTTCCTGGAAGAGCGTGCCGCCGCCCACCAGGTCGGTGATCTGCTTGGTGCCCTGGTACTGCGACGAGAGCACCGGCACCAGGGTCCAGTCCGGGCCCAGCTTTTCATGCTTGACGGCCACCGAGGCCAGCACGTTCAGGTTGCCGGACAGGTCGCCCTGCTGGGACTGGAAGAAATGCTGCCCGCCGTTGAATTGTATGGCCAGGTAAGGCTGGAATTTAGCCCGCGCCGAGGCCTTTTCATACTCTTCCATCGCGGCGAAGGGAACTTCTTCTTCCTCTACCGCTAAAGGCGCGGCCCCTACGGGGAGCGTGCCGACGATGGCGGTCTCGATCCGGGCGGCGCCGGGGGTCTGCGTGCCGGGAACCTGCGCGCCGGCGGTCAGGGCGGCTTCCGCGCCGGTGTAGCCGGGCTGTCCCTGCTGCGCGGCGGCTTCGGCTGTCCCCGCCGGGATCGGCTCGGGCGCCGGACTAAGCCTGGCGAATTGCGAACCGGACTGTTTCTTAACGGTCTCGTCGAAAGTCCAGCCCTTCAGCTCCAGCACTTCCGCCTGCTTCTTTTTCCCCGGGGCCGCGTAGACCTTCACGGCGGACTTGCCCGGCTTGAGCTGCTTCACGTTCACATAATCGGCCTGCAAAACCTTCGCCTTGGAATAAAGCGTCACGCCCTGCGAGCCGGACACTTCCGTGCCGGCGGGGTTGGACAGCGCGATATTGCCCTTGCCCACTACGAATTTATAATACTTGTTCCTCTTGGCGGACATTATGCGCGCCGTGGACTCGCCGGTGGACAGGAAGGTGCCGCCGGCGTCCACCAGTATGCCGGTGGGGCCCACGGTCAGCGTGCCGTTGGAAAGGTCGAAGGCCCCTTTGCGCCCCACGTAGAGACGGCGGCCGACGCTCAGGGAAGCGGTCTGGAGGTCCAGCATACCGCCTTCTATATTCATATTCTCGGTAATGGTGAGCGCGCGGGCGTCTATCCTTACATTGCCCTTGTATTCCCTCCTCATCGAGAAATAATAGAGGGTCACGGCCAGGTCCCATTCGCAGTTCCTGGAAGAAAGCTGGCCGAAGATGACGTAGTCGCCCTTGCCGGGAACCTTGCCGGAGCGCCAGTTCTTCGCGTCGGAGGCCTTTTCGGTTTCGCCTTTACCGGTCCACCGCGCGGTGGCGGCGAAGGCCGGCGAGCAGCAGAACGCCGCGAGCAGGAAAAGGACCGCTGTCTTTTTCAGGCGCTTCATTGCACCAGCCCCGACTGTATCAGTATTTTCGGCTCTACCACCAGGTCTATCTTGCGGTTCCCGAAGAAGCTGGAGGTGATGACCTGCTGGAAATTCCAGTTCAGCAGGGCCTGCCTGTACTGCGGCCCGCTGGTCACGCCGACGAAGTCCGTCACGCTGGCCACTTTACCGTCGTTATCGATGATGTAGTTGTCGTACTGCGTATAATCGTCGCCGGTCCCGTAGGTTTCGCGTATGCGGTTATGCAGGAAGGTGCCGTCCGGGAAGCTGGTGTCTATGGTGTAGGCGGCGCTGCCGCCCAAAATGGTGGTGGTCAGGTCGGCGGCCAGGTAGGTCTGCACGTTGGGCGAATTGGGCGCCCAGGCGTAGGTCTCGGTGCCGTTATACTTGATGGAATAGTAATCAAAAAGGGTTTTATAGAAGGCGCCGGAGACCGGCACGTACTGGTCCGCCGTGGCGTCGAAATATGAAGCCACGTCGTCGGAGCTGTCCAGGTTGGAGTTCACGTCCACTATGTGGCCGCCGGAGGCGTTCTCTTCTACGGAGTCCGTGGTATTGGACCGCCCGGTCTGGTAGGAAGTCAGGTACCAGTTGGGAGACTGCGGCATGCCGCCCAGCTCCTTGAGGGCCAGGCTCAGGTCCGTAGGCAGGGTAGTGTTGAAGGTGCCCTTGTAGAAGAAATAGTCCAGCCGGTTTTCGCGCTTGTTGAGCACCACCAGCTTGAACTGGTCCGGGGCCGGCCGCATGATATATTCTTCCAGCTGGACGCGGTTCCCGAAAACGTCGACCAGCGCCTTGCCCTGCTGGTATTCGGCCAGCTT
>Ga0156579_1378_pt1 | contig 7623 bp, 9 predicted proteins | sample RifOxyB2_FD_111970 | JGI IMG/M metagenome (GOLD analysis project Ga0156579, IMG submission 111970) | Elusimicrobia bacterium RIFOXYB2_FULL_62_6 | reverse complement strand
CGGCCATACCGGCGTCTACGATACCACCGTTTTCAGCGTGCTTTCCAAGCCCGACGCCAATACCGAAAGCGCCAACAAATTCCAGGACGAATTTTCATTAAAGCTGAACAAGATAACCGGCCTGCGCTACGGCGAGAACCCGCACCAAGCCTGCGCACTGTATTCGCCGGACAAGAAGCTGCCTTTCGTCCAATTGCAGGGCAAGGAACTTTCCTACAATAATATCCTGGATGCGTACGGCTCTTACCAGGCGGTCCTGGAGTTCGACAAACCGGCGGCCGTCATCTTCAAGCACGTCACGCCCTGCGGCATGGGTGCGGGCGCGGACCTGGTCGAGGCTTTCGACCGGGCCTGGCAGACCGACCCGCAGTCCGCTTTCGGCGGCATCATAGCGGTCAACGGGAAGCTGGACGCGCGGATAGCGGAATTCCTTGCCAAGAAATTCGTGGAGGTCATCTGCGCGCCGGATTACGACGAGGCGGCGTTGGCGATATTCTCGAAGAAGGCCAACCTGCGCCTGCTACAATGGACCGATTTCCCGAAAGACCGCCTGGTCTTCAAGTCCGTGGGGCGGGAACTGCTGATAAGCGAGGACGACAATAAGCTTTTAGGCGACAAGTGGGAAGTGCCGACGGCCAAAAAGCCTTCCGCCTCGGAGGAAGAAGCGCTGCGATTCGGCTGGACGGCGGTGAAATACGTGCGGTCCAACGCGATAGTGCTCGCGGCAGCCGGCCAGACCGTGGGTATAGGGGCAGGGCAGATGTCGCGCGTGGACTCCGTGCACATGGCCGGCTATAAATATGATGATTTCCTTAAGCGCTGCGCCAAACCCGCCACGCTGATAATGGCCTCGGACGCTTTCTTCCCGTTCCCGGATTCGGTGGAAACGGCCGCCAAGCTTGGCGTGAGCGCCGTTATACAGCCGGGCGGCTCGGTGCGCGACCCCGAAGTGATAGCCGCCGCCGACAAGCTGGGCCTGGCCATGGTCCTTACCGGCATCCGCCACTTCCGGCATTAAAAGGGGACGCTGATGACTAAATGACCAACTGCGGGTTCAGCAAGCCGTCCGCCTAAGGCGGACGGCTTTTTTATTACCGCGACATGATGCTGTCGCGGTGGTCCTCTACACTATTAATATACCCTTACTAAGAGGAGGCCTTTATGCCCTGCTTGAACCGGATGATGATAATGGACATGCCGCGCGTGGAGCGGCCGCGGGAGAAGCTGATGAGGTACGGCCCGGAGAAGCTTTCCGACGCCGAGCTGCTGGCGATAATGCTGCGCACCGGCACTAAGGAGCGCGGCGTGCTGGACCTGGCCGGCGACATATTAAGGAAGGTGGGCCCGGAGAACCTGAAAAGCGCGGCCTATTCCGAACTGCAGGGCCAGCCGGGCATAGGCCCCGTTAAGGCCTGCGAGCTGGTGGCGTGCTTTGAGCTGGGCAGGCGGTTCCTGCACGGCAAGAAAGCCGCCATCTACCTGAAGCCCCAGGACATCTGGGCGGAGCTGAAGGACATCCGGGAGCAGAAGAAGGAGCACTTCGTGACCTTCTACCTGGACACGCGCAACCAGGAGATAAAGCGGGACATCGTTTCCATAGGCACGCTTAACTACAACCTGGTGCACCCGCGTGAGGTATTCGAGCCGGCGGTGAAGAACCTGGCGGCCAGCGTGATCCTGGCGCACAACCATCCTTCCGGCTGCCTGGAGCCGTCGGACGAGGACCTGTCGCTGACCAAGCGGCTGGCCCAGGCCGGCAAGCTGCTGGGCATAGAGGTGCTGGACCACGTGATAGTGACGAAGGAAGGCTGGCTGAGCTTCAAGCAGAAGAACCTTATGTGAAGGAAATCGGGTTATTCCTTGAAGGGGTGGGCTTTGTACATCGCGGCCACGCAGTCCAGGTAGGGCTTGCGCTTCTCCGGGGTGAAATCCTTGTAGTTCAGCTCGGCCGCGCGGCCGGCGCCGAACAGCGCGTTGTCTATCGGGAACAGCGCTTCGCAGCCGGGAGGCAGGAATTCCTTTTTTATCTCCAGGCGCAGGCCCCAGCCGGCCAGCAGGTTCAGGCAGTACACCCACTTCTGGGTGGCGGCGTTGTAGACTTTAAGCACGGGACAGGGATTAGAACTGGAACCGGGCTTCATCTCCCAGGTCTTCCCGGGAAGATCGCCGACAATGGCCAGCAGCTCGCCCCAGAAGATCTTGAACGCCTCGCCCGACTTGGGGTAGCGGAGCGCTATATGCCTGATATACTTGTCGCACTCGATGCGTACCAGTTCGGGATCCACTATCCGGCCGGTGACGGCCTTGCGGCTGTCGTCCCGCCTGAGCTGCTCTATCATATCCCTCAGGACCGCAGTCTCTTCTTCGGTGGCCGGCGCCAGGTACTGGGCCTTGAAAGTCATCCTGCCGCCGTTCCTGACCAGGATGGTGATATTGTCGCCGGCTATTTTTATCACCACGCCGAGGCTCTTGTTCAGCACGTTCCTGACGGGGGCGAAAGGTTCGAATTGATTGGTCATAAAGTATCAAGCATTGGGGACACCTTGCGGCAAGGTGTCCCCGGCCTCACCGGGGCCTCAGGGCCGGCCAGATGGGGTCCAGCGAGGTCACGAAGGCGTCGGTTATGCCGGACATGGCGGTCTGCACGTCCAGCCCGTCGTAACTCATCGAGGCCGACCAGAGTATGGAGCCGGTCTGCACGTCCACCATGCGCGTCACCAGCGAAACCTCCGCCGTGGTGCTGACCAGCTGGGAATTGGGCATCCCGAGCAGCGAACCGTCCGAATAAACGCTGCCGCCGTTAAGCTGCGTAACTGAAGCGATCAGCGTCTGATTTGAGGTGTTCACCAGGTAGGTGGACGGGGGGGTGCTGGCGGCCACGGAGCCGACGAACAGCGCGTCCACGCCCAGCAGTTTTCCCAGCTGCCTGGCGGTCGCGGGGTCGAAAGAGGAGGACGAAGAGAGCGACTGCTCCCGCATCACGGCGCCGAGCTGAGACCGCTCCACCACGTCGGCCCCGTGGGCCAGCAGGCTCTGGGTAAGCAGGTCCGAGGCCAGCTCGCCGCCGCTGCCGCCGAAGGTGAGCACGGCCACGCGCTTGATGGCCGAGAAATCGGCCCGCGGGTTGACGGCTGTGCGCGGCGCGGCGCAGGCCGAGAAAAGGAACAGCGCCGCTATAAGGAAATTATGCCTGGCGCTCATGGCGCGCCCCGCGGGGAAAGATGGTGCAGGTGGCGCGCGGCCGCGTCGCGCTGGCGGGGGTCTTTGGTATTATCCAGGCAGGCCTGCCAGGCGGCCACGGCCTGCGCCCTGAGGCCTTTCTTTTCGTATATAAGCCCCAGCATGTAATGCGCTATGGCCTTCTTTGGGTCCAGCCGCACGGCGGCCTCGAATTCGCGCTGGGCGTCGTCCGCCCTTTCCAGGTGCGCGTAGGTGAAGCCCAGCTTGACGCGCAGCTCCGGGTCCTCCGGCGCTTTTCTCACTGCCTCTTCAAGGGAGGCGGCGTTCTTCTGCAGTTCAGCCCTGCTGAGCTGCTTAGGCGGAGGGGGGAGCTGGTCGCCCTGCGGTTTGGGCGAGGCCTGGGCGGCGGGCGGCGGCACCGGGTTGGCCGGTGGCTGCTCCTGGGCGCCGGCGCAGACCGCGGCGCAGGCCAGAATAGCGGTGAGAATATATTTCATAAAGGGCACCTCAACATAAAGCATATAATATTCCCGCCGCTTTTTAAAACACGAAGCCCGTAAAGCAAGAGCCCCCGCGCAGGGCGGGGGCTCTCAACCAGCCTATCACCAGTAAGGGGCGGGCCCGGACCGAACCACCGAACCGACACCGCAACGACACCGAACCGACACCGAAGGGGCCGCCCTCCCGGGGGAACGCGCGCGCCGCAGGGCGAAGCGCGGACCGGGGACCAAGCGCCGGGGGCCGGGACCGCCCGACCGACCGAACCGACCGGAGACCGAACCGAACCGCGGAAACCGACCGGCGCTACTGAAGAGATCAGGACTGCACTTGGAGTATAACAGACGGAACTGGACTTGTCAAGGGGTGATTTAATTTTTCTTAAAAATATCTTTTCTCCGACGGGGAAAATATATTTCAGCCCGCTTTTTTGCTACCATGATATTCCGGCGCCCCGCGCCGGCAAAACAAATAAACCGGTTTACTGGAGGAAAAATGCTTTTCGACAGGATGACGCCCGCGATGGTCCAGGCCATGATAGAAGCCATACCCGCCGAGCTGACGGTGATAGACGCCAACGACGAGGTTGTAGGCTGGAACAAGCACGAGACCCGCCTCTTCAAGCGGCCGATGACCTCGATGGGGATGAACTTCAGGGAATGCCACCCGCAGAAGAGCCTGGCGATGGTGGAAAAGATAGTCGGCGAGATGAAGGCCGGGAGCAGGGACAGCGCCCGCTTCTGGATAGACCTGCCGGTGGAAACAGGCGCGCCCGCGCATAAGATACTTATAGAGTTCTACGCCCTGCGCGGCGACGACAAGAAATACATCGGCTGCATGGAATTCACCCAGGACGTGGAAGGGATCCGCCGGCTGGAAGGGCAGAAGCGCCTGCTGGACTAAAGCGGTACGAAGCGGCCCGGCGGGGGATATAAAGCAAGAGCCCCCGCCGAAGGGCGGGGGCTCTACACCAGCTTCTCACCAGTAAGGGGCGGGCCCGGACCGAACCGCCGAACCGACACCGCAACGACGCCGAGGGGCCGCCCTCCCGGAACCGCGCCGCCGCAGGGCGGCCGCGAACCGGGAACCAACTCGCCGGGGCCGGGGCTCAAACCCCCGAACCGCTCACCGAACCGCACCGACAACCGCTCCGGCGCACGATAAAGAGATCAGTACTGCACTTGGAGTATAACAGACGGAACTGGACTTGTCAAGGGGTAAATAAAAATATATTTTTTATGGCCGAAAGATATATAATCCACGTCGACATGGACGCTTTTTTCGCGGCTATCGAGCAGCGCGACGACCCGGCCCTGCGCGGCAAGCCGGTGATAGTGGGCGCGGACCCGAAGGGCGGAAGGGGACGCGGCGTAGTCTCCACCTGCTCCTACGAGGCGCGTAAATCCGGCGTTCGGTCGGCGATGCCGATATCCGAAGCGTGGCGCAGGTGCCCGGAGGGGTTTTTCGTGCGGCCGGATTTCGGGAAATACGAAGCCGCCTCAGAAAAGATCCGCGCGATCTTCTACAGCTTCACCCCGGACCTGGAGCAGGTCAGCATTGACGAGGCCTACCTGGACGTGACGCGCAGCTATAAACTTTTCGGCTCGCCGCTGGACGTCTGCCGCCTGATAAAGGCGCGCATAAAGACTGAAACGGGCCTTACCGCCTCGGTGGGGCTGGCGCCCACCAAGCTGGCAGCGAAGATAGCCTCGGACCTGGAAAAGCCGGACGGCCTGGTGGAGGTGCGGCCGGAAGGGCTGCAGAGCTTCCTGCGCCCGCTGGACATCGGGCGCATAAGCGGCCTCGGCCCCAAGACCGCCGCAGCCCTGAAGGAGCGCGGCATAAGTACCATAGGCCAACTGGCGGACGCCGACCCGGCGGAACTTTTCCGCCTGTTCGGCGCGGGCGGGCCGCGCCTCAGGGAGCTGGCCCTGGGCCTGGACCCCAGGGAAGTCTGCGAAGAGGGGGAAGCCAAATCCGTGGGCAACGAGATCACTTTCGCCGCGGACACGGGTTCGGAGCGCGAGATAGCCGCATCCCTGCTGGCGCTCTGCGACAAGGTCTCGTCGCGGCTCAGGGGCGCGGGCGTGAAGGGCAGGACCGTCACGCTGAAGATACGGCTGGAGGGCTTTGAAACTTTCACCCGGGCCGTAACCCTTTCGTTCGCCACCAATTACACCGACGTGCTGCACCGGCGGATAATAGAACTTTACAGCGCGTTCAGGCGCGGCGCGAAAAAAGTGCGCCTGCTGGGGGTAAAGGTCTCGGGCCTCATGCCGGCGGATGAAAAAGAATCGCTTTTCGAGGCCGCCGAAGATAAGAAACGGGAAACCGTCCACCTGGCGGTGGAGGGGATACGGAAAAAGTTCGGGCCGGGCGCCATTTACCGCGCCGGCGGAAAAAAGGAAATCTGATATTTGCTAAAATTAACATAAGGCCGGGGCTTCAGATCCCCGCCAGCGGAGGTTACACAATGGGTATGGCAAAAAGAGTTGTCCTGTTCCTGGCAGTAAATCTCCTTATAATCGTGACGATGTCCATCACGTTCAGCCTCCTCGGCATCAAGCCGTACCTGAACGCGCGCGGCCTGGATTACTCCGCGCTGATGGTCTTCTGCCTGGTCTGGGGCATGGGCGGGGCCTTCATCTCCCTGGCGCTTTCGCGCATCATAGCGAAATGGGCCATGGGCGTGAAAGTGATAGACCCGGGCACCACGGACCCGCAGTCCGCCTGGCTGGTGCAGACGGTCCACAACCTCGCCAGGGCGGCGAACCTGCCCAAAATGCCCGAGGTCGGTTTCTACCCCAGCCCCGAAGTGAACGCCTTCGCCACCGGCCCGACCAAAAGCAGGGCCCTGGTGGCGGTCTCGGCCGGCCTGCTGGGCTCGCTGGACAAGCAACAGATAGAAGGCGTGCTGGGCCACGAGATAGCGCACATAGCCAACGGCGACATGGTCACCATGACGCTGGTGCAGGGCGTCATAAACGCCATCGTGATGTTCCTGGCCAGGGTCATCGCCTTCTTCTTCGTCAAAGACAAGGACAGCCGCGGCATGAGGATGCTGGTGATAATGGCGCTGGAAGTGGTGCTGAGCGTGCTCGCCGCGCCGATAGTAGCGGCCTTCTCGCGGGGGCGCGAGTTCCGCGCGGACGCGGGCGGGGCGCAGCTGGCCGGCCGGGACAAGATGATAGACGCGCTGGAAGGCCTGAGAAGCACCCTGGACCACGCCGACCTGACGCACAATGAATCCCTGGCCACGCTGAAGATCTCCACGCCCCCCAGGAGCGCGCTCTTCGCGCTGTTCTCCACGCATCCGCCGCTGGAAGTCCGCATCGAGCGGCTGAGGCGCGGCGCCTGAAGCCGGCAGGATCAAAAAGGCCGCCCCTTTAACAGGGGGCGGCCTTTTTTGTCCCGCGACGAGCGCCCTAGAAAGCCATGTTTTCGAAATCCGAGAAGAACCCTACCACTTTTTTCACGTAAGTCCGGGTTTCCGGGAAAGGGGGGATACCGTCGTATTTGCGCACGTTGCCCGGTCCGGCGTTATAGGCCGCCAGCGTCTTCTGCAGCCCTTCGCCCTGCATATCTTCCGGCCCCAGCTCGGCCAAGCTGCCTTCGCCGAACTGGCCGTGCAGGTATTTCAGGTATTTTACTCCGTACTTTATGTTCACCGCCGGCGTTTTTAGCTGCTTCGTATCCTTCAGCCCCAGCCACTTGGCCGTGCTGGGCAGCACCTGCATAAGCCCGGTGGCGCCGCTCTTGTTGTACGCGTTCGGATTAAAGCTCGATTCCTTCTTTATGACGGCCAAAATAAGGCTTACGTCCACGCCCTGCGCGGCGGCTTCTTTTTGGGCGGCCTCGAGATAGGGGACCTTCTGCGAACCGGCGCCGGCCGACTTGCCGCGGGGGGCGTCGGCCTCGGCCGCGAAAGAATCTTCACCGTACTCA
>Ga0156579_1285_pt2 | contig 7722 bp, 5 predicted proteins | sample RifOxyB2_FD_111970 | JGI IMG/M metagenome (GOLD analysis project Ga0156579, IMG submission 111970) | Elusimicrobia bacterium RIFOXYB2_FULL_62_6 | reverse complement strand
CCAGGTCCACCTTGTCCGGCTCGGCCGTGGGGTTGACGGCTATGCCCACGTCGTCCAGGAAGCCGAGGTTCATCAGCTTCTCCTGGCTGCGCCGCAGCTTGGAAGAGCTGAAGACGGCGCCTTCCTTCTGCGCTATTTCGCGCCTGAGCACGTAGGTCTTGGTGGCCTTGTTGCCCTCCACGTCGATGTGGCCGACGTAGATCTGCTCGTGCTCGGCGATCTCGAAGACGATGTCCAGCTGGCCGGTGGCGGAGTTGGGCGTCTTCTGCGGCTTGAGCTGCGCCTTCAGGTAGCCCTTGTCGGCGTACTTGTCCTGCAGGCCGCGCATGGTGTCTTCCAGCTTTTCCTGGCTGAAGAGCTTGCCCTTGGTGTAGACGATCATTTCACCCAGGTCTTTGGAACTGTAAACCGTGTTGCCCGAGAACGAGGTGGTCCCGAAGCGGTTGCGCGGGCCCTCGGTTATGACGATATGTATTGTCACGCTGCTCTTCTCGTTCTGGAAGCTTACCGACGAGGATTCCAGCTTGAATTCGCTGTAGCCGTTGTTCTTGTAGAAGCCGGCTATTTCCCGGAGGTCGCTGTCCAGCTCCTGCGGCTGGTAGATCTTCTTCGGCTTGTTCTTCATCTTCTTCACCAGCTTTTTGGCCGGGAAATCCTTCGCGCCTTCTATCTCCACCGCGACCACACGGGCCTTCATCCCCTCTTTCACGGTCACGGTCAGGGCGCAGGCGTGGGCGGCGGTGTCTATGACCGTTCCGTAATCCGCGGCGGCGTCGATGAAGCCCTTCTCGCGGTATTTCTCCGTGACCTTTATCAGGTCTTCCCGTATCTTCAGCTCGTCGAAGAAATCCTTTTCCTTCAGCGACATCTCGTCCTTGATCGCGCCCTTGGACAGCTTCTTGTGCCCCTTCACGGTGATCGTTTTTATCATGTACTTCTCTTCCACGATATAGGTGACGCGGACGGCGCTGGTGGAGGCGGCCAGGGCCGCGAACTTTTCCGCCACCGGCCGGCCGGGCAGCGGGGCTATGTCCACGGAGACTTTTTCAAGGCTGCCCAGGCCCATTATGGCCTCAATATCCGAGTTGACGAAATCCTGGTAGTAAAGCTTTCCCTTTTTGGCCTTGCCGGTCCTGGCTATGACCTTGGCCTTCACATTGATGTTGCCGGTTACGGTTATCTCCGCTGTTTCCCAGGGGCCTTTGCCGATGTCGGCGGGTTCGGGCGCCGGCGCGGAGGGCTCCATGCCGGGCAGCGCGGCGGTTTCGGTGGAAACCGCGGTCTGGTCGGGGGCGGCGATGGCGCCCGTGGACACGGCCGGTGCGGAAGCGGGACTTTGCGCTTCAACCGGCGCCGGTTCGGTGGAAATGACAATGGGGGGCATATACTCTTCAGAGGCCGGCTGGACCGGAGGGGGCGCGGTTGCCGGGGATGGTTCCTGGGAAGTGCCTGAGGTGGAAGGACCCACAGAGGGGTTCTCCTGGCCGGAGACAAAGGGAGCAAAACAGAAAGCGAGAAGCGCGGACAATACGATTTTTTTCATCTTATGGGTATATACGGACAAACCGGGCAAAAAGTTTCCTCCGGGCTTTCCCGCCTGGACCGAATCAATATATTAGCAATTATTTCGCCCGTCCAGAAATGCCGCGGCGCGGCACCGGTCAGTCGGTCCGCTCGGTCGCGCCTTCCCGCAGGTTCCGCAGGCTTGCCGACACCTCTTCGTACGGCAGGAAGAACATTGCGTGGGTGAAGCGGTCGCGGGGGGTTTTAGCGAGCAGGGCCACGCTTCCCCCGCGCACCCTGACCTTGCCCAGGGCCTTCAGCAGGGAGACGGCTTCCGGAAAAGCCGTTTCGGGGCTGACGCCGAACAGCCCGCGGAATTTTTTTAGCGGGATAGTCCTCCCGCGGCCCAGTTCCTCAAGGACAAAAGCCGTCATCCCTCGCCGCCCGTCCTCCCTGACGCCGCGGTAGGTATTGCGGGCGGGGTCGGCGGCCAGCGGGCGGCTGTAATAGTTCAGGACGCCGTGTATGCGGGAATTGGCGTGGTGGCCCAGCCCGAATATGGACATGGGGCGGCCGGGCATACTGAAGGCGTAATGGGGCGCGGTCTCTTTGTGCCCCGGGCCGAAGAACCTTATCGCCGAAGCGTTCCGTTCCTCCAGCAGGGCGGCCGACAGCTTCTCGCGCGGGACGAAACCGCCGCGGGCGGCCAGCGCCGCTACGGCGCGCAGGCGGGCGCCGTGGCGGCGCAGGGCCGCGCGGAAGCGGCCGGCGTCGCCGCCGAAACATTTTTCCAGGTACCGCGGGGCCGGCTTGCAGGGATACAGCATTATCGAATCCGGCGCCAGCGCCGCCGCTTTGCCGAAGGACGCGGCCAGGTTGTCGCCGCCGTCGCGCGGCAGGCCCAGCATCAGGTCCAGGTTCACGCACGAAAAGCCCGCCTCGCGCGCCCACCGCACGGCTTCTTCCACCATTTTTTCGGTCTGCCGGCCCCTGCCTATGGCGCGCAGCGCTTCGCCGTTGAAGGACTGTACCCCGAAGCTGGCGCGGTTGAACCCGGCCTCCGCGACGATCCGCAGTTTCGCGGGCGTGACGGAATCCGGGTTGAATTCGAAGGACCGCTCGCCGTCCGCCGACCAGCGCACGCGGCTTTTGAGCGCGGCGCAGAGCTGCCGCAGCTGGGCTTCGCTGAAAAGGCCGGGGCTCCCGCCGCCGAAGTAAACGTTCTCGAAAACCAATTTCCCGAACACGGCCGAATAATATTTTATCGAAGCGAGCAGGGCGTCCTTGTATTTTTCCAGCGCCGCCGGCGTCCCGGCGTTGTGGAAATAGATGCAGTAGGCGCAGCGCGACCTGCAGTACGGGGTGCCGATGTAAAGCTGCAGCAGGTGTTTTTCCTTCGCGCGCTTCAGCCGGTCCGCGTAAGCCAGCCAGCTGCGCCTGAGCTCCGCTGCGGAGAGGCCGTGCGATTCGGCCGCCAGGTCCATGTTCAGAAGGTCCGCCAGGAAGAAATCGTTCCGGTAGCCGCGCTTTACGGCCGCCAGGCCGGCCAGCTCCCTGAACGCCTTCAGGCGCTCCCTGGCGGTTGCGGCCCCGTCACCGGCGGTTTTTTGCGGCATGCCCATATTTTCGCAGACGCCCGCGCAAAAGTCAACCCGGACTCCTTGCGGGCTCCCGGTTTTGCGCAAAACGGCCGGCGGGGCGGGCGGCGGATATTTTATGCTAAAATACTGGACGGCTTAAAATTCATCGGCGCGAGGCGCGAATAATGAAGAAAATATATATTCTCGACACCAACGTCCTGATCCACGACCCCGTCTCTTTTACCAAGTTCGAAGACAACACGGTGGTCATCCCCATTTCCGTCATCGAGGAGCTGGACACCTTCAAGTCCGCCGGCGACGAGCGCGGCAAGGCCGCCCGGATAGTTTCCCGCAAGCTGGACGAGATGCGGAAAGTAGGCAAGCTGAACGTCGGCGTCAAGATGGAGAACGGCGGCACACTGATAGTGGACCTGGACCACGAGCAGGTGCTGCCCAAGGAATTCCTGCTTGCTGAGATGGACAACCGCATCCTGAACAGCGCGCAGTGGTTCAACCTGAAGAAGCACAACGCCAGCCTGGTCACCAAGGACATAAACCTCCGCCTGAAGGCCGAGGCCGTCGGCATCAACGCCGAGGACTACGAGGCGGGCAAGGTGAAGGTGGACGAGATCTACCCCGGGCTGGTCACCGTGGAGAAGACCTCCGAATTTATCGACAAGTTCTACAAGGAAAAAACGGCCAAGAACACCGACGAGCTGGTGGCGAACGAATTCGTCATCTATAAATCCAAGGACGACCAGAAGAAGAGCGCGATGGGCCGCGTGGACTTCAACGACACCGCCTCGGTGAAAATGCTCAGCCCGGAATCCGCTCCGTGGGGCATTCGCCCCCTGAACAAGGAGCAGCGCTGCGCCATGGAGCTGCTGCTGGACGAGAACGTGAAGCTGGTCACGATGATCGGCTCGGCCGGCACCGGCAAGACGCTTATGTCGCTGGCCTGCGGCCTGCAGAAGGCCGTGGAAGAGAACGTCTACCGCCGGCTGATAATCTGCCGCCCGATAGTGCCCGTCGGCAAGGACATCGGTTTCATCCCCGGCACCAAGGAAGAGAAGCTTTCCACCTGGATGGGCGCCATCTACGACAACCTGGAATTCATAATGGACAAGCGCCACCAGGACGACGCGCTGCAGAAATTCGAGTACCTGCTGCAGAACGAGAAGATCGAGATCGCCTCCGTCACCCATATCCGCGGCCGCTCGCTGCCCAAGCAGTACATGATCGTGGACGACGCGCAGAACCTGACGCCGCACGAGATAAAGACCATACTTTCCCGCGCCGGCGAGGGCACCAAGGTCGTGGTCACCGGCGACCCCTACCAGATAGACAACCCGTACCTCGACATCGCCTCCAACGGCCTGATGTACATCGTGGACAGGATGAAGGGCCAGAAGCTTTACGGCCACCTGACCTTCACCAAGACCGAGCGCAGCGCGCTGGCGGGGCTCGTCGCGGAGCTGATGTAGGAGCACTGCGGAATACAGGAGTCAGAAGACAGAATTCAGGATCAGCGGAGGCCTTTCTCCATTCTGACTTCTGTCTTCTGGTTTTTATCATGCGCGACATCTATTACGCGATAGCCATGGCGGGCCGCGGGCTGCGCTTCGCCGAAGCCGGCTGCGCCGGGCCGAAATACATGATAGAGGCCGGCGGCCGCACGCTCTTCGAACATTCCGTCTTCTCGCTCCCGCTGGAACTTTCCGCCAGGATATTCTTCATAGCGCTCAGGGAGCACGAGCGCGATTTCCGCCTCGGCGATTTCATAGCTAAAAAACTGGAAGGCTCGCCCGTCAGCAGGAACTGGGAGCTGGTGCTGCTGGACGCGCCCACCCGCGGCCAGGCCGAGACCGTGCTCGCGGTAAAGGACTTCGTGCCGCCCGCGGGCCAGCTGGCCATCTACAACATAGACACCTGTTTTTCCTCACCGGCGCTTGCCGCTACGCTGGCCGATCCCTTGGCCAGGCGGGACGGCGTGATCGGGGCTTTCAAGCTGGCCGGGAAAGACCCCAAGTGGAGTTTCGCGCGGACAGGCGACGGCGGCCTTGTCGCCGAGACGGCGGAGAAGGTCCAGCTCTCCGATAACGCCCTCACCGGTTTCTATCATTTCAGCCGCGCGGCCGATTTTTTTGAAACGGCCGGGGCGGCGGTGCGCGGCGGCGAGCTGACGCGCGGCGAATTCTACGTGGCGCCCCTTTACAACAGGCTCATAGCGGCCGGGCGCAAGTTCGTGCTGGACACGGCCGGAGAGCTGGTCCCGCTCGGCACGCCGGAAGACGTGGCCGCGTTCTCCGCCCGGCCCCGCGGGGGGCGGTAAAAATGAGCCAGATCCCCCGGTTCTCAATAGTCGCGCCCTGCTACAACGAGGCGCCCAACCTCTGGCCCCTGCTCGACACCTTCTCCGGCCCCTGCGGCGGCGGGAATTTCGAACTTATCGTGGTGGACAACGGCTCCTCCGACGGCACGGCGGCCGAGCTGGCGCGCCTGCTGCCGCTTTACCCGTTCGCGAAGAGCGTGCGGGTGGAGGTCAACCGGGGCTACGGCTTCGGCATCCTGACCGGGCTGGCCGCGGCCCGCGGCGAATATGTCGGCTGGACGCACGGCGACCTGCAGTTCGGAGCGGGCAGCGCAGCGGAGGCCGCCGGGCTGATAGAGAAGGCGGGCGGGGCGAGGCTCTTCGTAAAAGGCCTGCGCCGCGGCCGTCCGCTTGCGGACCGGTTCTTTACCGCCGCGATGTCGCTCTTTGAAACGGTACTGATGGGAACGCGGCTCCGCGATATCAACGGCCAGCCCACACTTTTCCACCGCTCGCTTATGGAAGGCTGGAAGAACCCGCCGCACGATTTTTCGCTGGACCTTTTCGCTTACGCCGCGGCCGCAAAGGCCGGCTTCAGGGTGCTGCGGTTCGAAGTGGACAATTCCGCCAGGAAGCACGGGGCCTCCAGCTGGAACACCGGGCTCTGGTCGCGGGTGCGCCTGTGCCTGCGCACCGTGGCCGCCAGTTTCAGGATACGGGCGGGGAAGGGCCCGGCCGAATGAAAATCCTGCTGACGCACCTTTTTTATTTTTCCATCTGCGCCGCGTTCCTGGTGAACGCCGCCTTCCTGGCCGCCCGGCTGGCGGTCACGGCCGGGAACTGGAAAAAGAAACTGGCCTGGACGGCGCTGTTCGCCGCGGCTTTCGCCGCGGGCCAGCTTTTCTTCGGGGGCGCGGAACCGCGCGGCGGCTACGACAACGACCACGATTTCCAGTACCTGAGCCTCAGCTTTTTCCGGCCCGGCTCGGCGGCCATGACCATGGCGGTGAAGGAGGCCTCGCCGCTGGTCCTCGACGGGCTGTCCGACGCCCTCACCGGCTTCTCCCTGGCGGCGGCGCCGGCCAAGAACCGCCTGCTGATGTTCCTGGCGGCGGTCCTGCTCTTCGCCGGCCTGCGCGCGCTGGGCCTGGGGCTGTCGTCCGCGCTCTTCGGCTTCGCGCTTTTCTATTTTAATTTCCTGGCGGCCCTGAACGCGAACACTTTCGCCACCACGGCGGCCAACGCCTTCTACCTGTTCTCAGCCGTCTACGCAGCCGCCGTCTTCGAGACCGAAAGGCGGGACCTCAAAGGCCTGCTGTGGGCGCTGGCCGCTTTACTGCTGGTCTGGACCGGGCGCTACGAATTGGCGCTCCTGCCGGGGCTGCTGCTCTGCTCGTCGCTGCTGCGCCCGGACGGCGCCCTCCGCGCCCTGGCCCTGCGCCCCGGCGACAGGGGGCGGACCTGGCTGCTGCTCGGCGCGGTCTCCGGGCTCTGCGCCGCCTGGGGGCTGTTCGTTATAGCGCGCCTGCATTATAACGGGCCGCCGCCCGGAGAGGCCGTGAAGCTTCTTCATCACCTGCGCTACCAGCTGGGGGAAATGAATCTCGGCGTCATCCTGCCGGGCGCGGCCGGCGCGGCGCCGTATCTCGCCGCGGCCGCCTTTCTGCTGACCTTCTGGAAGGCCTGGTCTTCCGCGCGCCGCGCCGCGGCGCTGGCTTCCTGGACGGTCACGCTGCTCTGGGCCGCCTGCTTCAGCGCCATTTTCATGCTGCAGGACGGCTATCCGCTGCAGTTCATGCGCCACCGGCTTTATTTCCTGGTCCCGTTCGTGTTCCTCTTTGCTGCGGCCTGGGAGGCCTGCTTTGAGCGGCCCGGCGGGAAAGCCGCGGCGGCGGCCCTCCTCGCGGCGCTCTGGCCCTGGCCGTCGACGGGCCTGCCCGTCTCGCACCGCGAGGATTTCTCGGCCTGGGACTACGGGACGGCCCTCCTGGACTCGCTGAAGCCTGGGACGGTGCTCGTGGACCCCGACGACCCGACGGCGTTCACCCTGAGCTACCTGCTCCACGCCCATGCCCGCCGGCCGGACGTCGTGCCGTTCCTTTACTTCCGAACGCGCTGGGGCTACGAGCAGCTTCGCCGAAGGCATCCGGAGCTCCTACCCCCGCGCGAGATCCGCTCCGGCCAGGAGCTGGTCTCGGCGGTCGTCTCCAAGGCCTTCCAGGACGGGCGCCCCCTCGCGGTGGATCTGCCCCAGAAGACGCCTTCCGGCGCGTCCGCCTTCCCGGTCGGGCTGGCCTACCGCCTCTCCGTCGCTCCCCCCGGGAGGGA
>Ga0156579_1372_pt1 | contig 7826 bp, 6 predicted proteins | sample RifOxyB2_FD_111970 | JGI IMG/M metagenome (GOLD analysis project Ga0156579, IMG submission 111970) | Elusimicrobia bacterium RIFOXYB2_FULL_62_6 | reverse complement strand
GAAGCCGTGCTGGTCATCGCCCCCGTCTTCGTGGTGCTGGTCGCGGAGAACAAGGGCCACATAGAGGCCATAAGCGGCTACATGAAGCGCGACCTCAACCCGCACCTGGGCCGGGCCTATCTCGGCGACGCCATCGCCTCTTTCGTCTCCGCGCTGGGCGGCGGCACGCCGCAGACCACTTACGCCGAGAATATGGGCGTGATGGCCATCACGCGCGTGTTCAGCGTCTACAACTTCATCGCGGCGGCCTGCATCGCGCTGCTGCTGGGGCTCTGCCCCAAGTTCGGCGCGGTGATACAGTCCATACCTGCGCCGGTGCTGGGCGGCGTCACGGTCATACTCTACGGGCTGATAGCGATGATGGGGATAAAGATCTGGCTGGACGCGAAGGTGGATTTCAGCGCGCACAAGAACCTGATAATAGCCGGCTCTTCGCTGATCATCTCCACCGGCCTGGGCGTGAAAGGCTTCACCGCCGGCGGCGTGAACATCGCGGGCATTGCTTTCGGCACCGTGCTCGCGGTGCTGATGAACCTGGCCCTTTCTTTCCGCGGTGAGGACAAAGAAGCGGAAAAACAGGACCGCTCTGTCCCGGTCTGAGCCGACGGCGGCAAAATTTTTATTTAGAACGAAACCCCGAAGGTGAGCTGCGCGGCCAGTTTCGCGCCGGAGAAGGTGTATTCCCCGTAGCGCGGGCCCAGGAAAGAGTTCACCAGCAGGCCGGCCGAGAAATCGTTCAGCGTCTTGTAGTAAACCCCCGCCGAAAGCACTCCCGAACCATCGCAGAGGTTGCGGATGTAATTGAGGTTCAGCGTCATATCCGTGACTATGAAGCGCGTCACGGTAAGGAACGTCGCGCCGTAATACCGTGACAGGTAATTGGGCTCGTAAAGGCCGTTATAGAGCAGGAAGTTTTGTTTGGTCCCTGCCGTCAGAAGCGGGGCCAGCGGCCCGGTGTAGAGGTAATTGGCCCTGTCTTTGAACGGGTTCGAAGTATAGCCGTTCTTGTTGTAGAAGAACTCCGTGGAAGCCGTCAGCCTGTCATTGAAATTCCCCAGCCTGAAGCCCCTGCTGAAATTCACCGCCGCCTTCGTCACCCAGCCGTCGTCCTTCAGGTAGGAGTAAAGGGCGCCGCCCTCTTCGCGCATGAAGCGGGTGTTGTCGCGGCGCGCCACGCTGGCCTCCGCGGCTATGTCCACGGCCCCGAGGCTGGTCGACAGGTCGTAGCCGAAGACGGGGCGCCGGCTCCGCTTGGCCCAGCCTGAAAAAGCCATCTCCGTCCCGCCGGCCAGGAACTCGAACTTAAGCGCGCCGCTCAGGTCGCGGTCCTCCGAAGCGGAACCGGTGTCCAGGAAGCCGTAGATATTGTACTTCGTGCCGAACGGAATATGCACCTTCAGGCCGTACGCGCCTTCGCGGTAGCCGATCTTGCGCACGAACGGCTTCTTTTCCACGTTCACCAGGTCGGTGGGGTTCCAGAGGTAGCAGCGCCCCCATTGCAGCACCTGCTTGCCGGTGCGGAAATAGGCGCGGCGGTCCAGGTTGAAGTCGATGAACGCTTCCCTGAGGCCGGATTCCGTCTCGCGCGTGGAGGTGTAATAGGAGGTCTCCACGTTGGCGAAGGCCTTGACGCCGTTCTTCAGGCGGGCGTCCAAAAAAATGTTGCCCAGGAAATAGGAATTCAGGCGCCCCGCCATGCCCGTGCTGTAGACCACGTCCTCCAGCACGCTGACGGCCTCGCCGGAAAAAGCCAGGGATTTTTCCTCCTCCGCCGCGGGCGCGGACGAAGCGGCCTGCGTGGGCAGTTCGGCGCCGGAGAACATTTCCTCTTCCGACGGCGCGTCCTGGGAGAAAACCGCGCCGGAACCTGCAGTAAAGACCAGCGCGAATATTAAAAGGATATTTTTCATCTTGGTCCGCGGGTCCGAAGTGTTAATGCACGGTTTACTACTTGCTCATGTTCTCCAGGTACGCCTTCGTGAAGATGCTGTCCTCCAGTTTGCCCGGGAACAGGTCCGACAGCTCCACTATGGTCTTGTTGCCCTTTTCGAACTCGTCTATAAAAAGCTGCTTTACCGCCACGAAGCGCCCCTCTATCTCCGTGAACTTCAGGAAATAGGCCGTCTGCATCAGCGTGCCGGACAGCGAATAGGACTCCTGCTTCAGCAGCAGGCCGTTGTCCCGGCGCGTCCAGAAGATCTGCCGCGGGTAGTCCACGTCGTTGACCCTGGCCTTGATCTCGAACCTGTGCACCGGCACCTTGCCCAGCATCTCTTCGGAGATCTTCTCCGTCCCGGAGGAGTCCGCCACCGGGCCGTAGAGCTCGTTCAGCTTCCTGGTCTCGAAATCGTCGCCGTGCGCGTCCGAGCCGCCTATGCTTTCGTCCCGGTTGACGTGCTGGAAGGTGCGGGTGTTCTTGCGGTACATCCAGAAATTGTCGCCCACGCGCAGGTAGCCGTTGCCCTTCTCGTTCTCCGGGGCGCGCATCACTATGAGGAAGGCGTCGTCGGAGTCGCGGCGGTAGTAGGCCATGTCTATTATCTTGGTGCCCTGGCTAGCGCGCTGCTGCGTCAGCGTCACGTTAGCGCGGACATCCTTCTTCAGCTTGTAATTGGCGTCTATGGCCTTCAATATTTTAACCACCCGGCTTTCCGCGCAGAAGGCAGTGGATGCCAGCGGGGAAAGGGCAATAATGACGGCGAGAACCGACTTGAGCATATCTGCTTATTGTACCGAATTGTCCCGGCCAAACCAATAGGGGCCGCCCCGGGTCGGGATAAGCCGCCGGATAAAAGACTATAATAAGACCATGAATAAGATCCTTTTAACTTTTTTCATGGTCATGGCCTGCGCCTCGCCGGGTGCCGCGCAGGCCGGGTCGGCGGGTGACGAGGACGGCCTGTACCGCCTGGTGCCCGACACTGGCGTTTACCTCGGCTGGATGCCGGTTTCTTATGTCACCGCCGGCGAGAAATTCACCCTGGACCTTTCACGCTTCATGGACGCGGATACCGGGACGAAGATCACGACCCCGGAAGAACCGGGCGGCTTTGCGCCCGCTATGGCCCTAAAGGGACGGTTCCTTGAAATAGCCGTCCCGGAAGACCGCGAAGGGCTTTTCGACCTGCCGGTAGCGGTGGCAACGGGCGGGAAGTCCGCGAAGTCTTATCTTACGCTTGTAATAAACCGCAGGAACCGCCGGGTGTTTACCTACGAACCGCAGAAGCCGGTAAAAAAAGTTTCCGTCGCGGGCAGCTTCAACGGCTGGAACGATTCCGCCGCCCCGATGCGGGACGACGACAAGGACGGCGTCTGGGAAGCGTCCCTTACGCTGGACCCGGGGAACCACATCTATAAATTCGTGGTAGACGGCGAGTGGATCCCGGACCCGGGCAACCCGGATATTTCGGCCGACCAGTTCCGCAATTCGCTGCTCACCGTAGAAGCGGGCGCGGCGGGGAAGCGGCCTTACCTTATCCCGGAACGGCGCGGCCTGAATGAAATAGTTTTCCGCGCCGGCGCCGAAGACGGCAAACCTCCGGCGAAAATATCCGCGCTTGTTCAGAAAGCCGACGGCTCCAGCCGGAAAGCCGCGTTCACTACGGAAAAAGACCTCATCAAGGTCGACATCTCCGGCGAAGGCGCCGGTTCCTTCCTGCGCGTTATAGTGATGGACCAGGCCGGCGGCGTCTCCGCCCCGCTCAGGATCCCGCTCGGCGTGCCGGCCCGGTTCGGCTGGAACGACGCCGTTATCTATTTCGCGATGCTGGACCGCTTCAGGAACGGGGACACCAAGAACGACAAGCCCACCAAAGATCCGGCCATCCTTTTCCCCAACGAATACCACGGCGGGGACCTGGCCGGCCTGCTCACGAAGATAGAGGACGGCTATTTCACACGCCTGGGGGTCAACGCCCTGTGGCTGTCGCCGGTATACCGGAACCCCGACGCCGCCTTCCGGGAATACGCCGAACCCCGGCGGTATTTCTCCGGCTATCACGGCTACTGGCCGGTAGATTTCCAGAAAGTGGACTCCCGGCTGGGCGACCTGGCGCTCTTGAAAAAGGTCGTCGCCGCCGCGCACAACAAAGGCATCCGCGTCCTTTTCGACATGGTCTTCAACCACGCGCACACCGAACACCCTTACTGGAAAGCGCACCCGGACTGGTTCGTCCCGCTGAGGCTGCCGGACGGGCGCGAGAACCTGCGCCTGTGGAACGACTATCCCTTCACCACCTGGTTCGACCGGTTCATCCCCACTTTCGACCTGGGCCGGCCCGAGCTGGTGTCGGAACTGCTGGGCAACGCGAAATGGTGGCTGGAAGAGACCGGCGCCGACGGGTTCAGGCTGGACGCGGTAAAACATGTCCGGCACCACTTCTGGTGCAGCCTCCGCAAATACCTCCGCGCCGGCGTGGAACGCAAGCGCGGCGAAAGGCTCTACCTGGTCGGCGAGACCTTCCTGGACCGCGGGGGCATAATGGAATTCGTCGGCCCGAACAAGCTGGACGGTCAGTTCGATTTCCCGCTGTACGACGCCCTCATCCCGGCCTTCGCCTCCGGCGCGGGCAGCTTCCAGGCCCTGGACGCGGCGCTGGAAGCCGGCGAGCGGGCTTACGGCAAAGAGACCGTCCCCTCTACGCTCATCGGGAACCAGGACAAGGCGCGGTTCATGGCTTTCGCCGACGGGGACCTGCCGGATGAAAAGATCTCCGATGGGGAGGTCGGCTATGAAAAGCCCCCGCAGGTCGACAACGCCGGTTCCTACGCCCGGCTCAGGCAGGCTTTTACCTTCATCTTTACGATAGACGGGGCGCCGCTGATCTATTACGGCGACGAATACGGCATGACCGGCGCGGGCGATCCGGACAACCGCAGGGATATGAAGTTCGGGGACGAATTATCAGGGCCGGAAAAGGAAACGCTGGCCTATACCGGTAGCCTCGGGCGGCTCCGCGCCGCCCACCCCGCGCTCCGCCTGGGCAGCCGCCGGACCGTGCTGCTGGAGCCCGGCCTCTACGCCTACGCGCGCGCTTATTTCGACGACCGCCTGCTGGTGATATTCAATAAATCTTCGGATGAGCGGGCAGTCCGGATAAAGGTTTCGCCGGACCTGCCGGCCGGGAAATACAAGGACCTGCTGGGCACCCGGGAAGCGGAAGTCGGCCCGGACGGGTACATCGAGATCTCCGTCCCCCCAATGGCCGCCGCCGTCTTTTCCAGGCAATAAAAGAATGGGGACGCTGATGACTAAATGACTAACGCCCTTTAGTCATCAGCGTCCCCTTTTTCTTATTTCAGCCGATTGAAAGCTTTTTCTATATCCAGGCTGGAGAACGGCTTGTAGATCATAACCGCCCCCTTGTCAGCGACCCGGAGATTCACGTCGTCCTGGTCCACGGCGGTAAGCATTACCACTTTCGCCGCCGGGTCCAGGGCCCGGATCTCGTCCAGCGCCGCCAGCCCCGTCTTGCCCGGCATAATTATGTCCAGCATCACCACTTCGGGGCGCAGTTCGCGGAAAGCCTTTATGGCCGCCTCACCGTTGTCCGCCTCGCCCACCACCTCGTGGCCCAGGCTCTGCAATACGAGTTTCAGCATTTCCCGGATGCCGGCATTGTCGTCCGCGATCAGTATTTTCATATAAGCCTCCGCGATATTGTACAAATTGTTCAGCCGAAATGTCCGAGCGCCTTCGCCGGGGACAGGTTGGCCCCGCGCCGGGCGGGGAACCACGCCGTGACCACCGCTATGGCCATTATAAGCAGCACGCTGCCGGCCACCCCGGCGACCGTGGGCAGGAAATACAGGTGGCCGTTGACCAGCAGCATCCCCAGCGGGTTATTCTGCGGATGAAAGGTGATCAGCGAAAGCGCTCTCATGGCCGCGAAACCGGCCAGCACGCCCGCGGCCGATGAGAACAGCGTCAGGAAGAAGGTCTCCAGTATGAACATGTCGCGCACGTCCGCAGCGCGCATCCCTATGGCGCGCATGGTGCCTATCTCGCGGGTGCGCTCGCGGATGGTCATGCGCAGGGTGTTGACCACGCCCAGCAGTATGATGAAGAACAGCACCAGCACGGCCGAGATGGTTATGATGTTCAGCACGCTTTCCAGCTTCAGGATGTCGCTGGCCGTCTCGTACATCGTGGAGATATCTATGGTGGTGCCTTTCCACTTGTTGCGGGCTATGTCCTGGTACTTCTTCTTGTAGTCGTCGGTAGTGTAGGTGCGGCCGAGCAGTATCCATTCGGGCGAGACCAGCCCCGCCCACTCACCCGGCGCCCCGGCGAAGTTCGGCTTTGGCCCCTGCGCCGCATTTGCCGGCACATCCTCGTAATAAAGGTCGTAAAATTTTGAATCGTTCATCAGTATCCCGGCGGGACAGCCGGAAGAACAGACGGCGCCGACGGTCAATGCGAGCTCTTTCGGGGTCTTTTCGAATTTCCTGTCATAGCGGACCCGGATCTCCCCGCCGGCGGACACGCCCAGCTTCTTCGCAAGGCCGGCCTGGACCAGGACCCCGTCCTTCTTGAAGGCTTTTTCGAAGCTCCCGGAGGAAAGTTTCGCCAGCGCTTTTATCTTTGCTTTCGACGCGTCGTCGCTTTTATAGCCCAGCAGGTCGGCCGGCTCGCCCCGGGACAGCCGTCCCGAGACCAGGGCGTTGATAAAGGCCGTGCCCGGCTTCAGTCTGTCGTGTATGCGGTCGGCCAGCGCCGGGGCGTTCTTCTGGGGGTCCTTTATCTTCAGGCTCAGGCTGCCGGTCTCCCAGGGCCGGTAGCCCAGCAGCTCCTTGGCGCGGTCCAGCCCCACGAAAACCACCGGCTGCATGAAGATATTGTCGTTCTTCATGATCCCGACCATGGTGAGCCGGGCGGCCTGGTCCTGCCCGAACATGTTGCGGAAGCGCACGCGCAGGACGTCGTTCCTTTTGAGGTTCAGGTAGCGGGCCTTTTCCTCGGAGATTATCGCGGGGTTCTCGACAGAGGCGTCCTCTATGTCCTTCCATTTCCCCTCGGTCAGCCGGAAGGATTCCTCCACCGCTTTCAGCGCCTCGGCGGTGTATTTTTTTTTGGTGTTCACGCCGATCAGCATGACATTATCGGACCGCCCGATCCCGATGCCGCGCGCGAACATCCCTATGGCCTCTTCCGCTTCCTCTATCAGCGGCTCGTCCTTTATGGCGGCGAAGGCGCGCTCCCTGTCGCGGAAGATCTCGCGCATCACGCCGCCGCGCTCGTTGAAGCGTATGGCCACGTGCCCGGTGACGTAGCGCATTATCTTGTTGAACATTATGTCCGAGATGCCGTGGGAGAAGGAGTTGGCGGTGACCAGTATGGCCACGCCAATGACCATCGCCGAACCCAGCAGCAGGTTCCTGCGCTTCTGGCGCAGCAGGTTCCTTAATGAAAGTTTTATCAGCAGCATGATCTTTATACGAACCACGGATCGCGAGCCGTCAGTCCCTGGAGATAGCCTCCAGCGGGGTTATCCCACCCGCCACGCGCATAGGGTAAAGCGCGGCGGCCACGGTAACCGCGGCCAGCTGCAGCACCGTCAGCGCGACGCCGGATAGGCTCAGCAGCGGGTTGAAGAAATTCCCGCCGTAAAGCAGCTGCAGCAGCTCGTTCTCGGTGGTTATCCTGAAAACCGGTATCAGCTTCACCGCCAGCACGCCGGCCGCGATGCCCGCCCCGCCGAACACGACTGAAAGCAGCGCCGTCTCGCCCAGGAACATCCCGGCGATGAAGGACTTGCGCGCCCCGACAGCGCGCATCATCCCGATCTCGGAGGCCCGCTCTATGGCGGACATGGTGAGGGTGTTCA
>Ga0156579_1236_pt1 | contig 7996 bp, 6 predicted proteins | sample RifOxyB2_FD_111970 | JGI IMG/M metagenome (GOLD analysis project Ga0156579, IMG submission 111970) | Elusimicrobia bacterium RIFOXYB2_FULL_62_6 | reverse complement strand
TTCCCAGGCGGAATAGACCTGCCAGAATTCGTGGAAGAAAGCGTCCAGGAACTCTTCCCTGGAAACTTCTTTTTTCAGGATGTCGCGGATGCTTACCGCGGTATCCAGCGGCACGGCGTTGTTCAGGTTCACACCCACGCCGAGCAGTATCCAGTTCGGGGTCTTGTTGATGGAAGCTGATTCGGTAAGTACGCCGGCGACCTTGAGGTATTTCTTCTTCTGCGGGTGCAGCGCGAAAACGTCGTTGGGGAGCTTCACCCGGGTCTTTACGCCGTACAGCGTCCTGAGGGTGTCGGAGACCACCTTTCCCGCCAGCAGGCTCAGGTCCTTGAGGAATTTAAGGCCGATGCTCGGCTTCAGGATCACGGTCATGTAGATGCCGCCGGCGCCGGATTCCCAGCTCCTGCCCATCCGGCCCTTGCCGGCCGTCTGCGCCAGCGCCACCACCAGCGTCTTCTCGGCGTTCCCCTCCAGCGCCAGCGCCCGCGCTATTTCCTGCGTGGACTCCGTGCTTTCCAGTATCACTACCTTCGCTATGCCCGGTATGGTCTCCAGGTCCAGCATATCCATGTCTTTAAAGGTTTTCATCATCGTTCTCCTATGGCTTTGATGTCAAAAGCTATGTCCAGCGCCCCTGCCGAATTGGTTATGGACCCCACCGAGATGCGGTCCGCGCCCAGTTTCGAAAGCCCGGCCAGGTCCTCGAACCTCACCCCGCCCGAGATCTCTATCTCCGTCTTCGCGCTGTGCGCGCGGATAAGGGCTATGGCTTTCTTCATATCAGGCCGGCTCATATTGTCCAGCATTATCACGTCGAAGCCCAGCGGCAGGAAAGCCCTGACCTGGCGCAGGTCCTGTGCCTCTATCTCTATCCTGAGCCAGGGCCGCCGCTTGCGCGCGTAGGCCAGCTTTTCCCCCAGCTTGGCGATATCCGACTTCAGCATGGCCAGGTGGTTGTCTTTTATAAGGAAAGCGTCGTAAAGTCCCTGGCGGTGGTTGGCCCCGCCGCCGCATTTCACCGCGTACTTGGCCAGTTCCCGCAGGCCGGGGATGGTCTTGCGGGTGTCGTAGATCCTGGTGCGGCGGTTCTTGATCTCTTTGGCGAACCGGGCCGCGCGGGTGGCTATGCCGGACATATGCTGCACGAAATTCAGCGCGGTGCGCTCGGCGGTCAGCAGGCGCCGCGAGCCGCGCACCGTCAGGATAACGGAACCTTTTTTAAGGCGGGCGCCGTCTTTCAGTAAAACCCGCGCCCTGGAACCCGGATCGGCCAGCTCAAAGACCCTTTTGGCCGCGGCGCCGCCGCAAAGCACGCCGGGTGCTTTTGCGAACATCGTCCCTTCGAACCTGCGGCCCCTGGGAATGAACACTTCCGTGGTCACGTCCCCCGGACCGATGTCCTCTTTAAGCGCGGTTTTGATGAGCGCGTCGTATTCCCTCATTAGGTAAATTTTAACATTTAAGAAATGGGGACAGGCTACTTTATTTTAATAAAGTAGCCTGTCCCCATTTTTTCCTCTACCAGGCGGGGTAGACGCCGGTTTTGCCGCCGGCGAGCAGGCAGATGTGCCGGCGCGGCGGGCTGCCGGCCTTTTGATAAACGGAGGCGGCCAGCTTTTTCAGGGCGCCGCTACAGGTGAAAGGCGAGAGATCCTGCGCATTGGCCGCCAGCACCAGGCCGCAATGGGTGAAACCGCCTTTCTTTTTCGAGACGGCCGCCTGCGGCATTTTTTTGCGGTATTTTTTCAGCAGCAGCGAAACCGCTTTCGCACCGGCCGCGTTAAGGCGGCCATCGGGATCGAATAAAGCGTCCGAGAAGCCGGCCCCGGTAACGCAGCGCACCTCGAAAGCGTAAGTCTTGCCGGCCCTTTTTGCCGTGAGGTCGGCGGTCTTGCCGCGCGCCCTGGGCACGGGCGCTATGGCCGAAAAACCCTCCCCGGCCAGGAACTCCGCCGCCCGCAGCTCGGCCAGCGCGGCCTCAAGCCGGCCGGGGGCGAAATTGCGCGGGTCGAACCCGGTGGCGAACAGCGCCTCTTCCCGCGGAACGCCCAGGGTTTCAGCGGCGCGCCCGATAAGCAGGGAGATGTCGGCCAGCAGGCGCTGGGGATCGGCTTTCAGCAGCCGGCGCAGGTCCGAATCGGCGCCGCCTGCCGCGAAAACGGAAAGGTATTCCTTTATTTTGACCGGCAGGCGGGATTCGGCGACGGCTTTCTGGACCGCCGCCCTGTTCATACCCCGTGATCCTGGAAAAGCCATAAGAACGCTCAGCCGCGCGGTTATTTCCCGGGAGGCCTGGGACCGAAAGATCTGTGCGCGGACATATCTTTCAGCTCGAAGAGCCGGTCGCGCAGTTCGGCGGCCAGCTCGAAGTTCAGGTTGTCGGCGGCGTCCTTCATCTGTTTTTCCAGCTCTTTCATTATCCCTTTGACATTGCCCTTGTTGACGTCCGCCGACGCCACCGCGCCCACCAGCGCGAAAGCCGCCCGCTTCTGCTGCGTGTGCAGCTCGTCATATTCCATCCGCTTCTTCCTGATGGTCTCCGGCTTGATCTTGTGTTTCTTGTTGTAGGCCAGCTGTATCACGCGCCGGCGGTCCATCTCGCCCAGGGCCCGCTCCATGGAGCCGGTCCTGCGGTCGGCGAACAGGATAACCTTGCCGGAGAGGTTCCTCGCGGCCCGGCCCGAGATCTGCACCAGCGTGGTATCGCTCCGTAAAAAGCCTTCGTTGTCCGCGTTCAGGATGGCCACCAGGGTGACTTCCGGTATATCCAGCCCTTCCCTGAGCAGGTTGATGCCCACCAGCACGTCGAACTCGCCGTCGCGGAAATCGCGCAGTATGTCCAGCCTCTGCAGCGTGTCCATAGAAGAATGGAGATATTTGGCTTTGATGTTCTTCTCGGCCAGGAATTCGCTGAGGTCCTCGGCGGTCTTCTTGGTCAGCGTCAGCACCAGCGACCGCTCTTTCTTCGCAGCCCGCTTCTCCAGCTCGCCGATCAGGGCCTTTATCTGCCCCTGCGCCGGCAGGATAGAAACTTCCGGGTCCACCAGGCCGGTAGGCCTGATTATCTGCTCCACGATATTCTCTTTGCCGCACGCCTCCAGCTCGTAAGGCCCGGGCGTGGCCGATACGAAAACGGTGGCCGGGCGCAGCGCCTCGAACTCCGAAAACTTCAGCGGCCTGTTGTCCAGCGCGGAAGGCAGGCGGAAGCCGAAGTCCACCAGCGTCTGCTTGCGCGAGCGGTCGCCGTGGTACATCCCGCGTATCTGCGGCGCGCCCACGTGCGATTCGTCCAGGAAAAGCAGGAAATCCCCCCGGAAATAATCCAGCAGGCAGAGCGGCCGCTCCCCGGCGGGGCGGCCGGACAGGTGGCGGGAATAATTCTCTATGCCGTGGCAGTAGCCGGTCTGCTTTATCATCTCCAGGTCGTAGCGGGTGCGCTGCTCTATGCGCTGGGCCTCCAGCAGCTTGCCGGCCGCGCCCAGCTCCTTCAGCCGGTCCGCCAGCTCCGCCTCGATGGCGGTTACAGCCCGCTCTATTTCCACCGGCTCGGCCACGAAATGCGTGGCGGGATAGACTATGATCTCCCGGTGTTCTTTAAGCGCGTCGCCGGTGAGCGGGTTTATCTCCTTTATGCTCTGTATCGCGCCGCCCAGCTCCACGCGGTAGGCGGTCTCCATATCGGCCGGGAAGATATCCAGCAGGCCGCCGCGCAGGCGGAAGGTGCCGCGCTCGAACCCGGTGTCGTTGCGCTCGTACTGTATGGCCACCAGGCGCTTGGTCAGCTCGCGCCGGTCGTAGGGATCGCCCTGCCGGAGATGCAGGCACAATTTAGAAAAATTGTCGGGCGAGCCGATATTGTAGATGCAGGAAACGGACGCCACCACGATGGTGTCGTGGCGGCTCAAAATGGAACTGGTGGCCTTCAGCCGCAGCTTGTCGATATGGTCGTTTATCGAGGCGTCCTTTTCTATGAAGGTGTCGGTGGAAGGGATGTACGCCTCGGGCTGGTAGTAATCGTAATAGGAAACGAAGTATTCTACGGCGTTCTCCGGGAAGAAGGTCTTGAACTCGGAGTAAAGCTGGGCGGCCAGCACCTTGTTGGGCGAAACTATCAGCGCGGGGCGGTTCAGCTCGTTGATGACCGACGCCATAGTGAAGGTCTTGCCCGAGCCGGTGACGCCCAGCAGGGCCTGGTTGGCCTTGCCGGCGCGTATGCCTGCGCAAAGCGCCGTTATGGCGGCCGGCTGGTCGCCTTTCGGCCTGAACGGCGACACCAGTTCGAACTTATCGGACATAGACAGATTTTACATTTTTAATATCTGGACAGGATACTCTGAAAAATCCTAACATTTTTGTAAGCTCACGCCGCGATTATTTCCGCGCCGGCGGAGTACGGGGGGCTCCGGGTCACAATAATATTGCTCATGTTTTGAGCGGGTACGCTTCAGTCCGCCCCGCCGTGATTATATTATGCGAAAAAAATACAGACGCCTTTTATTGTCGATCTGCTTTTTCCTTATGGCGGCGGCCGGCCCTAACGCGGCGGCGGCCCAGCCGGGACTTGAAGAGTTCCTTTCCTACGACCTGGCCGAGCTGATGAACATCGAGGTGGTTTCCGCCTCGAAAATGCTGCAGCCGGCCTGCGAGGCCCCGGCCACCGTGCGCGTTATTACCGCCGAACAGATCAGGGAGCGGGGCTATCTTACCCTTGAAGAAGCCCTCTCCGGCCTGCCGGGCTTCCAGTTCCGGGACATAGCCGGCTTCAACAGTTATGTTTTCCTGCGGGGCCTGCCGAACCAGAACAACCTGATACTGGTCCTTGTGGACGGGATCCAGATCAACGAGCTTAACTCCGGCGGCTTCTACGGCGGCGCGCAGTATAACCTGGCCAACGTGAAGCGTATCGAAGTGGTCTACGGCCCGGCCTCGGCCCTCTACGGCACGAACGCGGTGTCCGGCATCATAAATATCATTACCAACGAGCCCTCCGACCTGCAGGGCGGCGGCTGGAGCGCCCTGACCGGCGGCTTCGGAACGCGCGCGCTGGATTTCAGGTACGGCCGGAAGAAGGAAGGGAGCGATTTCGGGATGAGCTTCTCCGGCAAGCTGCTTACCACGGACAAGCAGGACCTGCGCGGCGCCAGGGGCGACGACAACTGGTCTCAGACCATGGAGAACTTCGAGAAGGACTGGGCCTTCGACGGCAAAGCGGTCTATAAAGACCTGACCTTCGGCGCCATGCTCCAGGACAAGCAGGCCTCCAAGGCCACGAATGATAAGACCGCCGGCACGAATTTTCTCGATTCCGGCACCAACTGGCATATCCGCTTCGCGAACCTCTGGCTGCAGCATCTTTACGATAAAAACCCGGGCTGGTCCCTGGATTCCCGGCTTTATTACCGCGCAGCCACGGTCATGGACGACACGGTCGACAGCATATACGACGCCGTCTGTTCCACCTGCGGACAGGAGGGAGACTACAGGCCCAACGACCTCATAGGCCTGGAGAGCCACCTGCATTTCAAGCCCGCGGAAAGCCTGGAGATCACCGGGGGCGCGGTGGTCGAGCACGAAAACCTTGCCCGGTACTTTTCAACCACTTACAGCGGCGACCCCGCGGTCAGCCCGCCGGCCCCGGACGCCCCCCCTTCAGCTTCGAACGAACTGCTGAGCCTTTTCGCCGAAGCCAGCTATAAATTAATCCCGGGCCTGCAGCTTACCGGCGGGCTCCGGTACGATAATAGCAGCAGCTACGGCAAGGTGAACACCCCCCGCGCCGGGCTGGTCTACAACCAGGACAGGCTAACGCTTAAAATGTTATACGGCGAAGCCTTCCGGGCCCCGCGCCCCTGGGACTATACCTACGGCTCCGGGAACCCGGCCCTTGGCCCGGAGAAGCTGCGGTCCCTGGAGTTTTCAGGCGCCTACGCGCTGACCAGCCACCTGAGGGCGGACCTGTCGCTTTACCGGAACAAGCTGGACGGCCTGCTGACCAGCTCCGGCGGCCGCTGGGTAAACGCCGGCGGGGTTGAGACCAGCGGGCTGGAAGCGCAGATCGAGTTCGCCCGCGGCAGCCTGAAAACCTACCTGAACTACACCTTCCAGAACTCGGAATACGAAACCGGCGCCAATGTGGACGAAATAAGCCGGGACAACGCGGGCGCGGGGGCCCTCTACGCCTTCAGCGGGAAAACGAAGCTGGATCTCCGGACCCGCTATCTGGGCAGGAGAAAGAACACTAAAACGATAGCCGTAACCGGCGGCGATTTCACAGGCGCCGCCCTGGTCGCCGACGCGACGCTTTCTTTGACCGAACTGCGGGGCTTCAATATCCGGCTCATGGCCAAGAACCTTTTCAACGACAGGTATTATCACACCTCCAACCGCCCGCCCGACCGCTACCGGCAGCCGGACAGGCAATTCCTGCTGCAGGCGGACTACGCTTTCGGGGGCCCGGAGAAGCCTTAACACATGGCGACACGACACCGGATAAAGGCGGGGCTATGCGGCGCGACGCTGGCGCTGCTCGCCGCTTTTCCCCTCTGCCGCGCCGGCGAGAAGAAAAGCCCCGCCCTCGAAGACAAGGTTAAGACCGCCTTCATCTACAAATTCACGCACTACATCCAGTGGCCGGAAACTCCCGCCGCGGAAAACTTCACCATAGCGGTTATAGGCGACAGCGGCATCACCGCCCATTTAAGGGAACTGGCGCGGCAAAAAACGGCTAACGGCAGGACTATCCTGGTGGAACAGCTGAAAAGCACCGGCACGGTCGGCCCCTGCCAGATATTGTTCGTCGCCGCGAAGGAAAAGGAGCGCCTCCCGGAGATAATTAAAATAACCGAAGGCAAAAACACGCTTATCGTGGGCGACAGCGCGGGGCTGGCCCTCCGGGGCGCGGCCGTCAATTTCGTGGTCGTGGACGGCAGGCTGCGCTTCGAGATCAACCGCGGCGCCGCGGCCCGGGCCGGCCTGGAGATCAGCTCGGAACTGCTGAAGCTGGCCATACTGGTGGAGGAAGGAGGAGCCAAAGATGTTCGGCCTTAAGGACCTGAGCCTGAAGGAAAAGCTGATCGCCATACAGCTGGCTACGGCCTGCACGGCCCTGCTCTTTTACGCCTCCCTAACGTTCGTCCACGACCTGAAAGCGTCCAGGAATTCTGTCTTCAGCCAGCTTAGCTCGGCCGCCCGCCTGGTAGGCGGAAGCGCCGCTTCGGCCCTGGATTTCGGCGACCACGCGGCTGCGGAAAAGGTCCTTTCCGCCCTTGAGGACGAGACCGGCATCGTCAACGCCTGCCTCTACGACGCGCAGGGCGGCGTCTTCGCGAAGTATACCCGGAAGGGCTATCCCGATTTCCTGCCGCCCGCGCCGGCCGGGGAAACCCGCGACTTCGGCGGCGGGTACGCGTCCCTCTCCCGCGGCATAACGCGGGGCGGCGACGCGCTGGGGACCATCCTGCTCCGCTCAGACACGAAGCAGTACCAGCGCGCGGTGGAACAAAGCGCCCTCGGCATGTTTTCCCTGCTGATAGTCGGGATCGTGGTCGCCATGCTCCTGGCCATCCTGGCGCAGAAGGCCATTTCGGGCCCCATCCTCAGCCTCGCCGCCGCCGCGAAACGGATCTCCGAAACCGGGAAGTACTCTTTCAGGGTGGAGCAGCAGGCCTCCGACGAAATAGGCACGCTGGGCAGGGCCTTCAACGAGATGTTGGCCCAGGTGGAAACGCGCGACGCGGAACTGCGCGAAGCCCACGCGGCCCTGGAAACGCGCGTGCAGGAGCGCACCGCCGAGCTCGGCGCCGCCAACCAGCGGCTCTCGGCCATCCTGGAATCGGTGAGCTGCGGCATAGTGCTGGCCGAACTCAGGGGCCGCGTGATCCTGCAGACCAACGGCAGGATGGACGAGATGTTCGGCTACGCGCCGGGCAAAATGCTCGGGCAGGGAACACGCATATGGTTCGATGACGAGGACGAGTATAAGAGCGTGGGCGCCGGC
>Ga0156579_1355_pt2 | contig 8002 bp, 8 predicted proteins | sample RifOxyB2_FD_111970 | JGI IMG/M metagenome (GOLD analysis project Ga0156579, IMG submission 111970) | Elusimicrobia bacterium RIFOXYB2_FULL_62_6 | reverse complement strand
CGGCCACGGTCCGGGAGATCAGCCGGAAATCGCCGACATTCTCCGGGATGGCCATATCCGAGACGGCGTTGAAAAGTTTATAGAACAGCCCGGCGGTCCAGGACTTCAGGGGGGAATCTGAGCTCCTGTCCGTCCGCTTGGCCAGGACCACCTCGTAGCCCTCCTCCCATTTCCGGACCAGCTCGGGAATGAGCTCCACCGGGTCCTGCAGGTCGCAGTCCATCGGGATAACGGCGTCGCCGGCGGCCAGGTCTATCCCGGCGGTCAGGGCGGCTTCCTTCCCGAAGTTCCGCGACAGGTCCGCTATTTTTACGCGCGCGCCGTATTTCTCTTTGGCGGCGAGCAGTTCCTGCAGCGTACGGTCCGAACTGCCGTCGTTGACGCAGACGAATTCGTAAGCGTAGCCCTTCAGCGAATCCATCACCGGGACCGCGCTGCCGAAAAATGCGCCGGCGGCAATTTCCTCGTTATAGAACGGGATCACCAGCGAGACGGTTTTTTTGGCGGAATTGTTTTCCATAGCTGCCCCCGGCAGGGCCGGGAGTTACAGATTATCATAGCAAAAGGCCGGCCGGGAAGTCAGACCGGCGGCAGCGCGGGCATTTTATATAATGTTACTGACGATGAACTTCAGGAACTTCAAGATAGACGGGCGCGGGGCGGCGGCCATAGCCGGCCTGGCGCTGGTGGCCGCCGCGCTGTACTGGAACCTCTCTGCCTCCTGGGAATCCTATTCGGGCGCGCACCTGAGCGACCCGGGCGGCTACCCGGAGATGGCGCGGGCCTCCCGGTTCTTTTACGATTCCGGGATGCGCGAGCCGGTGCCGATATTCCTGACCAAGGCGATGCTCGCGCTCGGCGCGGGCGACGACGCCTCGGTGCGGTTCGCCACCGCGCTGGTCTTCGCCGCGGCGGTCCTTTTGACGGCCTTCCTGGCCGGCAGGCTGTACGGGCGCGCCGCCGGCCTGGCGGCGGCCCTGCTGTTCGCCCTGAACCCTTACGCCGGCTATTACGCGGTACAGGGCGTGAGCAACCTTACCAGCGGGCTTTTCATGATGCTCTTCTGGTTCGCGCTGGCCAAAGGCGAACCCTCCGCCCGGGGCGCCGTTCTCGCCGGGCTGGCGGGGGCGCTCTGCATGCTCACAAGGCTCGAGAACATCCTGGTGGTCCTGCTCTCACTGTGCGCCTTCGCGGCCCTGGACCTTTCCCGGCCACGCCTTAAAGCCTGCGCCGCCGCGGCCGCCGTTTCGCTTCTGCTGACGCTGCCCTACCTGGTCCACCAATACAGGGCCTTCGGGAGCCCGGTCTATTCGCACGCCATGGCCGCCCGGTTCTGGCAGAATACCGAGCAGAACGGGCCGCTGTCCGTGAACCGCTACGACGGGGGGCCCATGGGCATCTCCGCCTTCGTCTTCAGGAAAGGGGCTGCCGGGGCCGCCGCGGATTTGCTGAAGTCCTACCTGAAGAGCTTCTTCCACTATATACCGCGGCTGCTGCACTGGAAGCTGCTCAGCCCCGTGCTGCTGGCCGGGCTGTTCTTCCTGTTCAGGAAGAAAGACTGGTTCACGCTGCTGCTGCTGCCGGTGCTGCTGCTGCCGATAGCCTTCATCTCCACCATCAACCAGGTCTCCGCCGGGAGCGGCATAGAGCTCCGGTTCTACCTGAACGCGCTGTGGCTGCTGTGCGTCTATTGCGGCGCCGGGATAGCGGGCCTGGCCGCGCTGCTGCGCCAGAGCTAAGGTTGGCAATACGGGGCTTATTTTTTTATAATTGTTCATATGCTCGAGAACCTTCAAATCTTTTTATCGCGGGAATTCCTGGCCAACACCTATCTTAGCTACCTTTACTCGCTGTTCTTCTTCGCCGCCGCGCTGGCCGGCCTTTACTTCGTGCGGGAGATAATCTTCAAGAAGCTCAAGACCCTGGCCGCCGCTACGGAAACCGACCTGGACGACCTGGTCATAGAGCTCATCGGGACCATACGCTCGTATGAATACCAGCTCATAGCCCTCTATATCGCGCTGCGCCACCTGAACAGGACGCCCGGCTTCGACAAGGCCTTTTCCTTCGTCATACTGCTGGCCTTCTCTTTCCGGGCCGCGACCATGGTCCTGCGCCTGCTCAATTACTGGATAAACAAGATAGCCGCGCAGCGCAACCTGAGCGGCGAGGCCAGGACCTCGGTGGTCCACGGCGCCCAGGTCATACTGAAAGCCCTGGTCTGGGTGGCGGCCGGGCTGTTCGTGCTGGACAACCTGGGCGTGAACGTCTCGGCCGTGCTCACCGGCCTGGGCATAGGGGGCGTGGCCGTGGCGCTGGCCGCGCAGGCCATACTGGGCGACATCTTCAATTTTTTCGTCATCCTGCTGGACAAGCCCTTCGCCATAGGCGATTTCGTGACCTCCGACACCGTCTCCGGCACCGTAGAGCATATCGGCCTGAAATCCACCCGCATCCGCAGCCTGTCGGGGGAAACGGTCGTGCTGGCCAATTCCAACCTGCTGGCCTCGCGCATACACAATTACAAGGACCTCACCAAGCGCCGCATAGTGTTCAAGACGGGCGTGGTTTACGGCACCCGGGCCGAGCTCCTGAGAAAGATCCCGGAGATCATAAAAAAAGCCGTGCAGGCCGGGCCGAAAGCCGAATTCGACCGCTGCAACCTGTACAACTGCGGCGACTCCTCCCTGGATTTCGAGACCGTTTACTACCTGAACGAGCCCGACTACGCGGCCTACATGGCGGCCCACGAGCAGGTGCTGCTGTCGGTCATAGAGGGCTTCGCGGCCGCCGGCGCGGAATTAGCCTACCCGACCCGGACCGTGCTCCTGAAGAAATAGCCGGGCCGACGGGGAAGCGCGCTTTTTGGTATAATAAAACAAACTCGGGTAAGGAGAGACAATATGAAAAAAACGATCATGTTAGCGGCGCTGACGGTCTTTTTGGGCGGCATCGGCTACGCCCAGGAGACGCGGCCAATAGCGACCGTGAACGGTGAGAAAGTGACCGCCGCGGATATCACGAAAAAACTGTGGTGGCAGCATTCGGCGCAGGGGCTTTCCGACATCATAGACGAAAGGCTGCTGCTCGCCGAAGCGGCGCGGCTGAAGGTTTCCTATGACGCGAAGGAAGCGGACCTCCGCTTCGAGAACCTGACCGCCGGCTACAAGGACAAGAAGGAATTCGAAAAGAACCTCAAGTCCGTGGGCTGGACCGAAAAGGACGTGAAGAACCTTATAAAGAACCAGCTGCTCATACGGGCGGCCGTCATCACGGGCAAGGGCATAGCCTTCACGGACGCCGACGCGGCGACCTTCTTCGAGGCTAACAAGGCCAAGCTCGGCAAACCCGAGACCGCCAAGATACGGCAGATCTTCGTGGGCGGCAAGGCCGAAGCCGACGAGATATACCAGCTGCTCGCTACGGGTTCGGACTTCGGCAAGCTGTCGGCGCTGAAATCCACCGACGAGAACCTCAAGAAGGCCGAAGGCGACCTCGGCTACATCGCCAAGGGCCTGCTGCTGCCCGAACTGGAAAAAGAGATCTACGCCCTGCAGACAGGCCAGTACACGAAAGCCCTGGCCACCGGCAACGGCTTCAGCATCTTCAAGCTGGAAGACATGAAGCCGGGCGAACCGGCCGTGCTGAACGACAAGCTGAAGACCGACATAAAGGCCGCGCTGGTCAACCAGGCGGTAGCCCAGAAGCTGCCCGAGCTGGTCGGCGAGCTCCGCGCGAAGTCCAAGATAGAGCTGGCGAAATAAAACCCGGTAAAAAGGCCAATAAAAAGGCCGTCCGCCTTAGGCGGACGGCCTTTTTTGACGCCCTTTGCCCGGGCTAGTGCGCCGCCTCCTGCTCCTTGTCCTTGGCCATAAAGCCGCGGACGGCGAAATAGATTATCATCCCTATGAGGATGGCCTGCGTGGCGTACAGGTATTTCCCGGCGGAGAACGTGTACAGGTCGTCGAAGCGGCCGTAGAGCAGCGAGAACCGCGCCATCACGGTGTTGCCGAAGGCGGCGCCGAAGTAGATCATCAGGAAATAGATCCCGATATTTGAAACCTTTTTGAAGTGGCCTTTATGTTCCACCGAGAAAAAGAAGTAGAACAGCACGGTAATGAGGCCGCAGGCTACCAGCAGCGAGTTGAAGATGTCGAACGGGCTCATGGAAGCCATCAGGGACAGGGGCTTAATGGTGCCGCCTATCTGGTGCAGGAAGTCGGTGGCAAGCCCGGCGGGGATGGCCAGGCCGGCGCCGTAGCCCATCATGAAGGTGAAGCCGTAGCGCGAGATCCAGGACAGCTTGGGGACGAACTGGGTCAGCAGCGAAAGGCCCAGCAGCGAGGGGATAATGACCACCCAATCGCCCTTCGTGAGCGGCTCCCATATCTTGGGCCCCCACACGCCGAACAGCGACACCTGGAACAGCCAGCCCATGCCGGCGCCCAGGTAAAGGTGTTCGGCTATCTTGAAGAAGGGGTTGTCCTTGTACAGGAAGCTGAAAATAAATATCGTCAGGCCCGAGGCCAGCCAGGCGCCCGCTATCATCCATGTTTCTGACATAATTGTCTCCTAGTTAAACGCTTAAATTCCCGGTACGGCGCAACGACGCTATAAATACTTTATGATCAAGAGTATGATGTTGGACGTCAAGATCAGCAGGAGCACCAGCAGGTGCCCGAGGTTCAGGGCGTCTATGCCCGACGTGCCTTTGCCGGGCTGCTTGATCAGGGATTCGTACTCCGCGGCGCCTTTCATGCCGCCGATAAGCCCTTTCAGCTGGCCCGTCTGCAGGTAAGGCCCGTAGCCCGGCTGGCTGATGGCGGTGACGCCGCCCGCCACCGGCACGGTATATTTATCGCCCACGTAGGCCACCCAGTAATCCAGTATGGCGGTGCCGGTTATGCACACCACGCCGGACATGTTCTTGTAATTCCGTATGCCGTCCATCACGGGCATGGACTGTATCTCTTTATTGTTGCGGTCCTTGGTATAGATGCCGTAGATGTCCGAGGCCATCTGCGTCATGGCCGCCAGGATATTGGGCATGTACGGGAAAATGACGTAATCGACGCCGTCGGTCTTGTTGAATTCCTTAGGCACCTTCTCGAAGATCTCCTCTATCAGGCCGGTGGAGCCGGCGATATAGGTGACCACGCCCACGCGCAGGTTCTTTTTGAAGGCGTGCTTCACCAGGGCCGTCGCCATGGGATGCAGCTCGGGCCTGGTCGACGGGTCGTAATCCAGGGAGAAAAGTATGAAGGCGCCCGGCGGCTGTTTCTCGATGAACTCGAAGACGCGCTGCGTGGTGGGGGAAATGGTCTTGTTGGGCAGGCCTATGGGCTTCATGATGGGCACGAAAAGCACCACGGCCAGCACCAGGAAGATCCATCTCCTGTCTATCTTGAAAAAGCTTTGGAGTTTTTCCTTGAGCATATTAATCCTTCCCCAGGTACTGTTTTTCTATGCCGAAGATGATCTTCAGCGAAGTCACGATGGCCCCGATGGAGATGCCGATCATGATCCCGCGCTTGCCGGCCACGGCCGGGACGCTCATGATCCACTCTATCACTTCGGAAACGGTGGCCCCGGTCCAGCCGAGAACGGAATCCCAGATTATCTGGCCGAGCGGCACCTTGCCGAGTATAAGGATGAAAGCCGCCACGAAAAGCACGAAGGCCTGCGTCGATTTTATCCTGAACGACCTGTAGGCGGTGGACACGATATAGAAGGCCAGCACCGCGAACATGGTTCCCGCGAGCGCGGTGTAAATATGGCGGTAGGACCAGCCCAGCGCGGTAAGCCCCAGTTCGGTGGTCTGCTTGCCCTGGCTGTAGAAGGCCGGAACGATCATCGCCAGGAAGCCGATGAAGACGAAAATGCTGTAGCCCCAGCCGTCCACTTTCCTGGTTATCTTGTGATAATGGGAAAGGAACAGGCTCAGCAGGCCCAGCAGGAAGGCGAAGGCGGCCACTATCTGCTCCCATTTGTTCATCGTCTCTATATAGTCCACGGACATCTTATGCGGCACATAGTACGAGAACAGGGTCAGGATGCCGAAGAACATCACGATCGCTAAAGGTATTTGTTTTTTTATCAGTTTCATATAGCGTTAATAGGCCCAGAACGTATTAAGTATGAACCGCACCAGGGAGTCCCATTCCATCTTGGCCCCGACAGCCACCAGCACGATGCCGAAGAGAACGGACAGCATGACCACCAGCTTGCCGAAGTCCTGCACTTTCAGGGCGCTGAGGAGCATGGGCTCTTTGGAGAGGTACGCCCCCGCGGCGTAAAGCTCTTCACCGATGAGCGTGTAGTCGCAGGCCGTGAAGAAGAACGGCAGCTGGTGCTCCACGTCGGTGCCCGCTATCTGGATGGCGCCGGAGGTGGCGCCCACTTCGGCCAGGAGCAGCGACTCGGCCATGAAGTAGCCCATGAAGAAAATGGCGGCCGGCTTCTCGCGCGAGATCATGCCGTCCACGGAGGCCGCGTAGGAGAACTGGTCCTGGCTGACGAAGAAGTTGATATCGTCCCTGTAGGAATCGGGGCGGCCGGCCTCCAGGAAGGACTGCTTGACCACTTCCTTACAGACCGTCATGACTATGGGGTCGTAGTGCGGGACTTTTATCTGGGTGTCGTACTGCGCCACTTTTTTCGCGACCTCGCCGAGGATGAAGGTCGAGGCGATGGTGGAGATGCCGGCCATGCCGCCTATGCCGGTCACGTAGTAGACGGGCTTGCCCATTTCGGTGGCGCGGCCCAGGGCTTCGTCTATGGCGTCAAGCCCGGCTATGCGGCGGATGAACAGGCCCTTGCGCTTGGCGTGCGACACGGCCCAGAAGAAGACGACGATGACCACTATCAGCAGCAGCAGGTTGTTCAGCCGGTCCAGGCGGAACCAGTTGCTGACGGTCACGCCGGAAACCACCTCGCTCTCTACGGTCTTCTTGCCGGCGACCGCGGCGACCTTGAACCGGAAGACCGAGCCGGTGGCCTGCTTCTCGTTGAAATAATTGGGCAGCTCCACTTTTACGACGTGCTCTTTGGTGGAGGAGGCCCAGGCCCAGAACGGCAGCTCTATGTCCCTGCCGGTCCTGGTGTTCGCGGGGAATTCGTCGGCCTTTATCCAGCCGCCGGTATCGAGGGAGGAAACATAAACCTGGTAAAGCGTTTCGGGCGTGTCTTCGGGGCGGACGTCCCATTTAAGCAAAGCGGTGCCGCCGACATCGTAAGGCATGTCGAGCACCTTCAGGCCTATTACGGCCGTTTCGGAAGGAGCAGCGGCCGCCTTTTTTTCCGCGGGGCCCGGCTTTGCGGCCAGGACGCCGGCGGCTGTGAATAGGGAGAGAATGAGGGTGAAAACAAGTTTATTTTTTATCATAACGAGTAATAATATACTATTTTAGTCAATCTACCGGCAATGATATTCGTCGTGAAAGAGGGAGGGGACGCTGCTTCCTAACTTCCTAAAATTACAGGCACACCCAAAGACAGCAATAATTAGGAAGTTAGGAAACAACGTCCCCGTCCCCTTATCCTTATTTCTGGTTCACGGCCTTCATGATGACTTCGTTCATGAAGTTGTAGGGGGGCGGCTCTTTGGGGTCCCTGGCGGGCACCAGTTCGTACACGGCGGTCCTGTTGAAGACCTGCCCGCCCTGCGTCTCGCTGTCGGAGAAGACCTCTTTGACGTGGTCGGCCCAGAACCGGTTGAACACGGCCAGCGACCTGTCGTCGAAATAGAACATCCGGTAGCCCTTGCCCAGCTTGACGGCCTCGGCCACGTTCAGCAGCAGGTGCGTCAGGCCGTCCGCCTTCATGCGGGCGTACATCTCGTCCCCGTCCTTCGAGGCCGCGGCGTATTCCACCGCCGGCGTCTTGTCGAAGACCGAGCTCACGACGAAATCCTTTTTCATATAGAAGCTGCGCCCGTCGCCGACGATAAGGGTCTTGGCGCCGGCCGGCAGCTTCTCGTTTATGAACCGGATGGCGTTATAAT
>Ga0156579_1358_pt1 | contig 8012 bp, 7 predicted proteins | sample RifOxyB2_FD_111970 | JGI IMG/M metagenome (GOLD analysis project Ga0156579, IMG submission 111970) | Elusimicrobia bacterium RIFOXYB2_FULL_62_6 | reverse complement strand
CGCTCGGCGAAGAACTCGGTCCGCACACAGTGCGGACCTCAAACATTCTTCGCCGGTCGCTTAATGATAGCGACACCGCTGCAGACACCGGGCTGAAAACCTCCAAATGGCCGGCGGCAAGGTTCCGCGTGAATCCGCGTGCGTGTAGAAGTTCTTAATTCTTTTATTATGGATTTTTTAAATGACAAAACCAGACTGGCGATCTTCGGGGCGATAGTCCTGGCCTGCGTCGCCGGGCTGCTGGCGCTCCTCTTACTACGGCTGCCTCCCGGCGCGCAGGGCGACAGATCGCTGGTCGTTTCCTCCGGCACCTTTTCCGGCACCCTCGACGACGTCCTGAAAGGCTGCGCCCTTACCGAAGCGGAAAAATACGGCGTGGCCAAGGCTTATTCTAAAAAGCTGAACCTGAAGCGCCTCCGGGAGACGGACGATTACGCCGTCTTCCTTTCCACCTGGGGCTCCTTCCGGTACATGACCATCTCGAAGGACCTGACGGATTATTCCGTTTACAGGTCGTCGGACGGCGGCTTCTTCCTTACCGAGCGCCCCATAGAGCTCAAGACGGAGACCGCGCGGCTTTCCGGCGAGATAAAATCCTCCCTCTGGGAATCCCTAAGCGCGGCCGGCGCGCCGGCGGACACGATACTGGATTTCGCCGATATCTTCTCCTGGTCCGTGGACTTCCTTACCGAGGTCCGGGACGGGGACAAGTACGCGCTGGTCTATGAATATAAAACCGCACCGAGCGGGAAGGTGCTGGCCCGGCGCGTGCTGGCCGCCGCCTATGACGGCGCCGAGACCGGCCGCAAGCTGGCGGCGTATTACAACAAGAATTATTACGACGGGGACGGGGAATCGGTGCGCAGCCTGTTCCTGCGCGCCCCCCTTCATTACCGGCGCATCTCTTCGTATTTCACCGGGCGGAGGTTCCACCCGGTGCTGAAGTATATCCGGCCGCACCTCGGTATAGATTACGCCGCCCCTTCCGGCACGCCCGTCTCGGCCGTCGCGGACGGGGCCGTGACCTTCGCGGGGCGCAAGGGCCCTAACGGCATCCTGGTGATGCTCAGGCACGGGGCCGGCTACGCCACCTCTTACGGGCACCTCAGCCGGATCAGGAAAGGCCTCCGCTCCGGGGCGCGCGTTTCGCAGGGCGATATCGTGGGCTACGTGGGCGCCACCGGGCTGGCTACCGGCCCCCACCTGGATTTCAGGATAAAGCAGAACGGCAAATTCATCAACTTCCTTAAAATAAAATACCGCTCAAGCGGGGGCCTGGGCGGCGGGGACAAGGCGGCTTTCAAAAAGCTGCTCGCGGAACTACTGCCCGAATATTCCAAGTAAAAGATCCAGGTTCAGGTAGGGCTTCAGGGCCATTATCATCGGCACCATCTCGAGCGCGATCAGGATGATGATGATGATCTCCAGCCAGTGGCTGCGCTTGGAGTTGACCTCTCCCTGCAGTATCTGCGTTATGGAGGCCAGCGTCTCCATTTTCCGCGAGATGCTTTTGCGCCAGTCGTCGAAGCGGAACTGCTCGGACGAGGACCGGAACACGGTGGCCAGGTACGGGTCGCCGACGGTCTTCAGCGAATTCTCTATCCGGCCCAGGAATTCCGAGAATTCTATGTACCTGGTGCTGGATTCTTCGGCGATGTCGGCGTAAAAGTTTCGGAAAATGTTGACTATCCCCTCTTTTTTCTGGTCTATGGTGTCGTAGAGCTCGTCCAGCTTGCGGTTCAGCAGGTCGTCGTAATAGCGGAACTCCAGCAGGTGGGTCAGCGAAAATTCGATGACGTCGGCCACGTCGCGCTGGCCGTCGGGCTCTATCAGCAGGGCGGAATTCCAGTCTATCACGGCCAGGTCGTTGTCGGCGTACTGCAGCACGTTCTCCGTGATGAGGACCTTGGAAAGTTCGGAAAGCTGTTCCCGCCCTTCGGCCAGGATCAGCGCGGAGACGTCCGCTTTCTCCAGCAGTTCGGCCGGGGAGGCCGCCCCGCCGTACCTCTCTATGAAATAGGTTATGTAGTCTTCGTAGATCTCCCACTCCGCCGGGTTCTTTATCGCCGGCAGCACTTTTTTCTTAAGGGAATCCTTCGCCGCCACGGCGGCCAGGTCCACCTCGTCGGAGGCTTCTATCTCGGCGGCAAGTTTTACCAGGCCGTCCCAGGAGATGCCGGGCGGTATGGGCAGCTCAAGGGTTATGGAAATAACGCCGTAGCTCCAGATCCGGGCGAAGGTCTTCGTGGTCATCGTGGAGCCGGCCAGCTTCAGTTCGGCGCCGCCCAGTTCCACCTTCAGCGGGGCGTCCTTTATTATTATGGCTTTGCGGGTGTCGGTGGGAAGCCTGAGCCGGAGGCTTTTCAGGGCGTCGCTTAAAAGGTTTTCCGCTTTTGAAAGGGAGATCTCCCCGCCCACGTCGAAGACGTGGTGGATGAGTATGGACCCTTTCTCTATAGTGACAGGCATGGTATGGTTTGGCGCGCGGCGCGGGCTATTTCAGCACTTCGGCGATCCCGTTCGCGATCTCCGGGTCGAAAGCTTCGTCGTAGCCGGCCCAGACATTATAGACGGTGTGATTTTTATTGAGCAGGAAGATGAAGGGCACGCCGCGCGCGTTGTACTGGCGGGCCACCTTACCGCCCTGGTAGGCCAGCGGGAAAGTGATACCGTAACGCTTCGCGAATCCCAGGGCGTAAGAGGGGTCGTTGTTCAGGGAAACTCCCAGCACGCTCAGCCCGGCGGCCTTGTGATCCTTGTTCATTTTTTCTATGAAGGGGGCGGCCTTCGTGCAGTAGGGGCAGGTTTCGGTGAAGAACATCAGCAATACGGGCTTCCCGGCGTAAGCGGCCAGGTCCATCTGCCCGCCGGCTGTGTCCGGCAGGGTGAAATAAGTGTCCTGTTTCTCGTAGGCTTTCGGGGCGGCCGCCGGGGTCTGGGCTTTGGCGGGGGCCGCTTCGGGCTGCTTCGCCGCGGGCGCCGGGGCGTCGGCCGGCCCCGTTTCAACCGTTGCTTCGGCGGCCGGAACGGTAGCTTTCGGGGTTTCGGGGTTCTGGCAGGCCGCCGCCAGGGCCAGCGCCGGGAGCGCCGCGAAAACAAAGATCCTGATGTTTTTCATTTTGGTCCTCTCTATACCCTTCCCGCTGTCCCGCCGCCCGCTCTCCTATTGTATTATTTTTCGGAGCGCGTCCAAAGCCGCGTTCACGGCGCAGCGCTTGATGAAAACCCGGTTGTGGCGGAAGTTGCGGCTGAAGCGGACGGTCTTGCGCCCCGCGGCGGCCACGGCGAAATGCACCAGGCCCACGGGCTTTTCCGCGGTACCCCCGCCCGGCCCGGCTATGCCGGTGACGGCCGCGGCGTAATCGGTCCTGAAGAGGCGCCTGGCGGCTTCCGCCATTTCCGCGGCGCATTCGCCGGAAACCGCCCCGTGCTTTAAAATGGTGCCCGCGCGCACTCCCAGCAGGCGCCGCTTGGCCTCGTTCGCGTAGGCCGTTACCCCGCCGAGAAAATATTCCGAGCTGCCCGGGACGTCGGTGAGGGCGCTGGCAAGGGCCCCGCCGGTGCAGGACTCCGCCACCGACACGGTGGCGCCTTTGGCTTTCAGAATTTCCCCCACGGCTTCTTCCAGCGTTTCATCGCCGGTTCCGTAGATATGGTCCTTCAGTTTGCGGCGGCAGGCCTTTTCCACGGCCGAAAGCGCCGCGGCGGTTTCTTTGGGGCCGCGCCCTTTCACTGTAAAGGCGAACTCGGCCGTATACGGGCCGGCCAGCACGGTGTAATCGGCGTTCCTGAACCTGCGCATCACCGGCCGCAGGAGGTTCGCGGTCTGCACTTCCCAGAGGCCGGCTATTTTAAGGCGCCTCGACCCGACCGTTCCTTCGCCGGTCCCGAAGAACTCCCGCACCGCGTCGGACACGAAGGAGTCGAACATCGGCGGCCATTCGCGCAGCGGGCCGGGCAGCAGCACCAGCATTTTCCGGCCGGCGGTCAGAATCTGTCCGAAAGCGGTGCCGTTGGCGTTCTCCACCATCTTGGCGCCGTCCAGTATCAGGCACTGGTTCCTGAAATTCGGCGGCAGCTTCTTGAGCCCGTAGTCGGCCCGCAGTATCTGCGCGGCGTACTTCGAATACCTGAGCTTGCGGTCGAGGACCTGCGCGGCGGCCTGCCGGGTAACGTCGTCGAAGGTGGGGCCCAGCCCGCCGCAGACCAGCACCAGGTCCGCTTCGCGCAGCGCGCTGCGCATCGCCCCGGCCGCGCCGCCGCGGCTGTCGCCGACGGTGCGCTCCCCGGACAGTTTAAAGCCCAAGGCGGCCAGCTTGGCGGAGAAAAGCGGCACGTAGCTGTTCACTTTCGCGGACAGCAGTTCCGAGCCGGTGCAGACCAACTCCGCTTTTTTGAAGCGCATACTGACTAAAGTACCAAATAACCGGGGAGCTGTTCCATACCGTACCAGGCGGAAAAGACGAGGGGACGCGGTGGAAGAACTGGAATTTACTACGGGCAAGGATAAGGAGAACTGCCTGGGCCGCCTGGCGGTGCCGGCCGGGGGGATGGGAAAGCGGAGCTGTTCTCCAGGTCCTGCGGCGGGGGATCCGGGCTTGCGCCTGGCCGCGGGCTACAGCGCCGGCGGCAGGGGCGGCTCGAAAGGCGCGCAGACTATCCTGCCCTTCCCGTCGATGCTGAACGAAACCTTCTTCACCTTTTTGTCCCGCATCTCCACCAGCGAAGGCGCGAAGAAGTCGAACAGTATCCGCTCCAGCTCCCTTATCCCGAACTTGCTCACCTTAAGGTTCGCCTCCAGCGCCAGCAGTATCAGCTCCGGGGCCACGAAATCGATGGACATGCCGTACTCTTTGGCCAGCTTCTCTATCTTGAGCAGGGCTATCTCGGCCACTATCATGCCGCGCAGGGGCTTGAAGAGGTAGGCCTTGTCTATTCGCCCCATTATCTCCGGGCGGAAGGTGCCGGATTCCGAGAGCAGCGTCTTGATGGCGTTCAGGACGTCGCGGTAGTCCGTCATGCCCCTGGTGGCCTTCGCCGCCTCGTCCGAGATGGCGTTGCTGGTCATGATCACTATGGCCTGCGTGAAATCGGCGGTCCTGCCGGTGCTCTGCTCGGTCAGGCGGCCGTCGCCCAGTATCTGCAGCAGCAGGTCGAAGACCAGCGGGTGGGCCTTCTCTATTTCGTCGAACAGGACCAGCCTGCGGGGATTGGCCAGCATCGGGCGCGTAAGCTGGCCGCCCGTGCCCGCGTCCTTGAAGCCCGCGGCCGCGCCGGTGAGGCGGCTTTTGGCCATGTCCGGGTTGGAAAGCTCGGAGCAGTCGAAGCGCAGCATATCCTTCTCGCTGCCGTAGAGGTATTCCGCTATCGCCTTGGCCAGTTCGGTCTTGCCGGTGCCGGTGGGGCCCAGCAGCAGCAGGCTGCAGATGGGCCGGGAGCGCTCCTGCTTCTCCCAGCTCAGGCGGATCAGGCGGGCCGCGTCGCGCAGGATCTCGTCCTGGCCCTTCACGCGGGACAGCAGGTGGGCGTAGAGCTTTTCCTCGTCCACGGTATGGCTCTTGCTTTCGAGGTTGGAATCCCCGACCAGCTTTTTCAGCTTGTCCCAGTCCGTCATTTTTTCAAGGTCGCTCATAAAATTCTCCCGGCTATTTCCTGTAGGGTATCTTCAGCCCCGTGTTCCCGCGCCCGCGGATGGTCACGGCGTCCTCGTAGCCTTCCTTTATGGCGACGGTGCCCATGGCAAGGTCGGAAAATACGCTGTCGCGGGCCTCCAGCGCCCCGGGGCCGCTGAAGCCCACTCCGCATTTATTGCGCGATACAGTGGTGCGGTCCAGCGAGACCTGGCCGCCGCTGTCCAGAATTACGCCGCATTCGCGGTTGCCGCTTATGACCGAGCCCTTGATTTTGACCTGCGCTCCGTCGTAGACCGAGACGGCCGCCAGCGTGTTGCCGATGATGGTGGTGTCGTTCACCGAGACAGCCGCGAACCTGGCCGCGGCCAGCCCGGTACCCTGGCCGTTCTTCAGAACGCATTCGTCCACCCGCAGGTTGACCTCGCCGCCGTCGGCGGAGATGCCGGCCTCTTCGCCGGCCAGCCTGGAGCGCGTGACGGCCACCTTGGAGCGGCCGGTCACGAAGAGCCCCCTGCGCCCTTCCAGCGTGGAATCGGAAATGTTCGCTTCCCCGTCCTGTATGCGCAGCCCGGAACCCGAGGAGGAAAGCTTTACGCGGCGCATGGTCAGGATGGCGTCGGAGAGGTCCAGCGCCCAGTAATTGCTGAGGCTCTTATTGGCCAGCGTCAGGTTGGACAGGATGACGCTGCCGCCGGTGACGACCAGGGTCTCCGACTTCCCGCAGGTCAGCGTGACCTCGTCCGGCGAATCCCCGCCGCCGGTGATGGTGATGGACTTGGAGACCTGGACGCTCCCGGTGTAGGTCCCGGGGCGCAGGAGGATGGTGTCGCCGTCCTTCGCGGCCTCCACGGCCGCGCCGAGCGTGGAAAAATCCGCGTCCCCCCCCTTCACCGGCGAGACCGTCCAGCGGACCGGCTTTTTAGAGGAGGCCGGCCTGGCCCGCTCTTCAACGGGTTCGGCCCGCTGATCCGGCGGAGCCTGCCGCGCCTGGCGCCCGCGCACCAGGTAATGCAGCGAAAAAACCCCGGAAATGATGAACAGCAGGGCGAAGAACTGCACCCAGATATCCCTGTCGGCGGCGGCCCTGAAATCGGTCTTCATCGGCTCACCTTCACCCGGCCCGTATGTTCGTCCAGTTCCAGCCGTACGCGCGTCACACCGTCGCGCCGCGCGGCCTCTATGGACGGCGCGGTAAGCTCCTGTATCAGGTGGGCCAGCTGGCGCACGCCGTAATCCTGGAACTCCACGTTGCGCTTGACCGCCTCGACCAGCACTTCCGGCGAAGCGTAGACCACCTCTATGCCGTACTGGCGCCAGTGCTTGGCTATCTGCAGGCAGGCGACCTCGGCCACCTGCACCGGCTTAAGCTGGTCCATCAGCAGGATGTCGCTGAAGCGGGCCAGCAGGGGCCGTTCGAAACCCTCGCGGGCCAGCGCCTCGCGCGCCCGCCCGGTCCGCACCACCGGGTCGGCGGTTTCCGCCCAGACGGTCCGCAGGGCGGCCACGCCGGTATTGCAGGTGGCGAAGAAGACTGAAGCGCCGAAATGCACCATCTTCCCCGAGCTCTTCTCCTGGCACTGTCCGCGGTCCAGGATATCGTAGAAGCAGTGCTGTATGTCCAGGTGCGCCTTGTCGAATTCGTCCAGGATGATGACGCGGTAGGGGTTCTCCAGCACGGGGCGCGTCAGCGAGCCGCCTATCTCGTAGCCCTGGTAGCCGGGCGGGGGGCCGATGAGGGTGAACACGTCCTGGTGGTCCTTGTACTGGTTCATGCGCAGCAGGACCGGCTCGGAGTTCTGGTAAAGGGCCTTGGCCATCAGTTCGGCGAGGAAGGTCTTTCCCGTGCCCGTGGGGCCCACCAGCAGGAAAGCGCCGATCACCTGGTTCGGGGCCGCGGTCTGCAGGCCTTGCTGGACCTTGTTCACCACCCGCTCCACCACCGCGTCGTGGCCGCAGACGTTCTCCTTCAGCCAGCCGGCGTAGGGGGCGAGGTTAGTTTCCCGCAAAGTGTCGAAATCTATGGAAGTTTCGGCTATCCTGCCGCGCCCTCTGGTCCCGGCGGGCGCATCGGCGCCGCGCGCGAGCCGGATAAGGCGGACCAGCATTGCGACCAGGCTTATCTCGCAGATTATCGGCAGCAGGGCGGGCCACGCCGAATAGACCGGGTAGAGCACGGCCACTATGCCGATGACGGCCATCAGCAGGAAAACGGGAGGGACGGTCATTTGCCGCCCCCGTCCGCCGGAGCGGGCTGCACCGCTTCGTGCGTGGAGACCCCTATGGTCTGCGGCTGCAGTATCCAGGATACGCTGATCGACAGGATGAGCGCGGCCGCGGCCGCCGCCGCGTAATAGACCCAGCGCGGCAGGGGCTTCCTGG
>Ga0156579_1251_pt1 | contig 8324 bp, 9 predicted proteins | sample RifOxyB2_FD_111970 | JGI IMG/M metagenome (GOLD analysis project Ga0156579, IMG submission 111970) | Elusimicrobia bacterium RIFOXYB2_FULL_62_6 | reverse complement strand
ACGCTGCCGTTAACCAGCAGCAGGTTCTCTTCGGCTATGATCTTCACGATCTTGATCTTCTGCATGGTCACGGTGTCCACGCCCATGTGGCCGGCCATCCGCTGACCGGGCATAACGCGGCCCAGGGACCGCCTGGAAGCGAGCGAACCCGGCGCCCTTTCCCTGTCCGACGCGCCGTGGCCGCCGGGCTGACCCGCGAAATTGTGCCGCTTCATGCCGCCCGCCCAGCCCTTGCCCTTGGAAACGCCCTGCAGGTCCACGTATTCGCCGGCGGCGAACCTGGCGGACACGCTGGCGGTCTGGCCGGGCTCCACGCCCGCGACGTCCTTAACGCGGAATTCCCGCATGTGCTTTATGGGCTTCATGCCGAGCTTGGCGAAGATGCCTTTGGCGGCGTTATCGGTGTGCGATTCCTTGTTGTGGCCGAAGCCGAGGCACACGGCCTTGTAGCCGTCCTTTTCCGGGGTGCGCACGCGCACCACGCGGCAGGGACCGGCTTTCACGACGGTGACGCCGTAGACGTCGCCTTTCTCGTCGAACATCTGCGTCATGCCGATCTTTTCGCCGATGATAAATTTGAACGTCTTCGGCATTTCCGCCGGTTCGGCCTTCGCCGCGGGTTCGGTCTGCGGGGCCTGCTGCTCGGCCTTGGGCTGCTCGTTCGCGTTCTTGTTTTCTTCTGTCATAAGGTTCGCTCCTGGAAAACGGCAAAAAAGACTGTCCGGGCGCCTTTCGGCATCCGGTGTCGCTCTTACTGCTGTTTATTCTGTTTTTACGCTATAAAGTCCGCAGTCGGAGGGAATTTAGGCCGCTCCGCCTATAGGACCGGACGCCCGTATTCCGAAGAACGCGACGCCCTATATAATAAAAACAACCTTTCAAAGACACTGCGATGGTTACAACAGGATTAATTCTACCAAAATCCCCGGAAGGTGTCAAAACTTATTTTTCGCCCCGCCTTGACCGCCGTCAACCGCAGTTCCCCCCGCTAGCAGTTCCAGCGAACCCGCCCAAAACAAACCCGGGCGGCTTTTGGGGCCGCCCGGGTATAAGGAATAGAAGCTAAGGCTTATTTTACGCTGAGTTCGCCTTTGGCTTTCTCTTCCGCGTACTTGTTCATCAGCTCCTGCTGCACCTCGCGGGGCGCTTCCTCATAATGCGAGAACTTGTTGGAGAAATACCCGTAGCCGCGCGTGATGGAGCGCAGGTCTATGCAATAGCGGGAGATCTCGGACAGCGGCACCTGCGCCGTTATAGTATCCTCCTCCATGCTCAGTATCCGGCCGCGCCGCTTGTTGATATCGCCCATCACGTCGCCAACGTAGGCCTTCGGCACGTGCACTTCCAGTATCGTTATCGGCTCCATGATAGTGGGCCGCGCTTCCGCGAAAGCCTTCTTAAAAGCCATAGAGCCGGCTATCTTGAACGCCATTTCAGAGGAGTCCACCTCGTGATAGGAGCCGTCGTCCACGGTCGCCTTCAGGTCCACCACCGTGTAGCCGGCCACCACGCCCTCTTCCATCGCGCCTATGATGCCCTTTTCCACCGCCGGGATGAAGTTCCTGGGTATCGCGCCGCCCACCACGTCGTTCACGAACTCGAAGCCCTTGCCTTCATGCATCGGCTCCAGCGACAGCCAGCAGTCGCCGTACTGGCCGCGGCCGCCGGTCTGCTTCTTGTACTTGCCCTGCGCGCGCGACTTGGCCCTGATGGTCTCTTTATAAGGAATGCGCGGCGCGGAAACGTCCACGCCCACGTTGTGCTGCCGGTGGAACTTGTCCAGCAGCACGTCCAGGTGCACGTCGCCGATGCCGGAGATGATCATTTCCTTGGTCTCGTTGTTGTAGACGGCCTTGAAAGTGGGGTCTTCGCGCTTGAAGCTGTTGAAGGCGAAGCTGATCTTTTCCTGCTCGTCCTTGGACTTGGCCTTGATGGCCAGGTGGTGGACCGGCTCCGGGAAAACGATCTTGGGGAACACGACCTCTTTGGCCTGGTCGCAGAGCGTGTCGCCGGACTCGGTGGACTTCAGCTTCTGCAGCACCACCACGTCGCCGGCGAAGGCGGTCGGCACCTCGCTCCGGGTCTTGCCCTGCATCACGGCTATCTGGCCCACGCGCTCGTTATGCCGCTTGGTGGAATTATAGACGCCGGAGGAAACGGCCAGCTTGCCGGAGTATATCTTCAGGAAGCACAGCTCGCCCACGTGCGATTCCATGCTGGCCTTGAACACGAAGCCGGAGAAAGCCCCGTTCTGGTCGCATTTCACCTCTATCTTGCCCCCACGGTCGTCCTCGGCCTCGCAGACGCGGCCCTCGGGGGACGGGAAATAGTCGGCCAGCATGCCCAGCACCGGGGAAACGCCGATATTCTTCGCCACCGAGCTGCACAGCACGGGGATGAACTTCCCGGAGGCTATGCCGTTCTTAAGCGCCTTGGCCATCTCTTCCGGCGTAATCGCCTGGCCGTCCAGGTACTTGGCGAGCAGGGCCTCGTCGGTCTCCGCCAGCGATTCCATGAACATCTCGCGGTAGCGGGTCACGTCGGCGTCGGCCGGCACGGGTATCTCTTTCGCCTTGCCGCCCTCGAACGAATAGGCCTTCATCTTTATCAGGTCCACTATGCCGCTGAACTGCGCCTGCGAACCGATGGGCGCCTGCACCGGGGCCAGGCTGGTGCCGAACTTCTCGCGCAGCAGGTTCAGCGAGTTGGAGAAATCAGCCCTTTCCTTGTCCAGCTTGTTTATCACCACCATCGCGGACAGTTTATTGTCCTTCAGGCGCTTCCATAGCTGGTCGGAGCCCACGCCCAGGCCGTCCACGCCGTCGGCCGTGAACACCGCTATCTCGGCCGCCCGCAGGCCGGCGATGGTCTCGCCTATGAAATCGGTGTAGCCGGGGGTGTCGAGGAAATTGAACTTGTGCTCGTTCGCTTCCATCGAAACGAGGCTGGTGTAGATGGAGATCTTGCGCTTCACTTCTTCGGGCTGGTAGTCGGAAACCGTCGTGCCGTCGGCGGTGTTGCCCATCCTGTTTATCACGCCGGTGTTGAAAAGGAGAGTTTCGATGAGGGTGGTCTTGCCCGAACCGCTGTGGCCCAAAAAGACAACGTTCCGAAGCTTCTGAGTTTCGTAGGTTTTCATGGATTATTTCCTTTTATTTCGGTTTTGAAGAAAATTCGACAAAACTGCCAATGTCCCCGAAACCCCGGCAGCCCTATCTGATTAGATATTACAAAAACATATACCGGGCTTACAATAAAAAAATTGCCCCTTTTTCATAGGCGCTTTCGGGCCCGTTTCGCGGCCGGGAAAGCCCTCTTAAAAAACTATTGCCTGGCAGCCCGCGGCGATGAACCGCTCTATGCCGGCGTGCCCGCCAAGGTCGGAAATAAGCCCTACGCCCTCTTTTTCAAGGGCCGCGGCCGCCTGGCGCTCTTTCTTGCCGGTGGAGCAGCCGCCCGACGCCGTTTTGCATGCGCCTGCTATCAGCCCGGCGCGGTTGGCCCGCCTGAAAAGTTCGCCGAACTTCCCCCCGTCCTTCAGCCGGTTCACGCAGGCCGTGGCCGGGCCTTCCAGCAGGATACTGACCTTATGCCCCTTGCCGGCGCATTCCAGCGCGTACATGAACGCGTGGTTCTGCCTGCAGGCGTCGTCCGTGAACACCAGGAACAAAAGCTTACGCTTCATGGTTTCCTCCGCGCGCGTTATTTTCCCCGCTTACCGGCGGCCATCTTCTCCGCCCTCTTATAGGCCGCCGCCGCCTCGGCGCTGGACGGGTCCAGCGTCTTGGCCACCCACCATTTTTCCAGCGCGGCCCCGTAGTCGCCCTGGTTGAAAAATTCCTGGCCTTCAAGGTACCGCCGGCGCGCGGGTTCGCGGTAGGCGGCCGGGTCGGCTTTGAGGGCGGCCCGGCCCAGCATGGCGGCGCCGGTCACCGGCGCGCCCTCGGGGATGTCTTTGACGGTAATGAAGTTATAGATCACGCCGATATCCCGCTCGTCCCTGACCACGAAGGTGTCGGGCCGCAGGTCCGCCGCCGGGAGCAGCCCGGCTTTCAGCATGCCTTCTTTGAGAACGGTATACGCCGGCAGGTCCCGCGCGGAGATCACGGCCAGGAGCCGGTACGGCGCCGCCCCGCCGGCCGCATAGTCCGGCAGGGCTTCGCGGTCGGTCACGTCCTTCAGGGTGCTCGGCATGCTCCGTTCCAGCCGCCCGATGGCGGCCGCGGCGTCCGGGCTGGAAGGATCCATTATCCTGGCCGTCTTCCATTCCATATAGGCCTTTGACAGGTCGCCCTCGTGAAAATATTTCAGGCCCGCCAGGTAAAACCGTTTTGCAGGTTCGCGGTAGGCGCCGGCACGGGCCCTTTCGTCATTCTTATTAAGGAAGGCCGACTGCCTGACCTGGCCGCCTTTGGGAATGTCCACGACGGTGATAAGCCCGTTCAACAGCTTCAGCTCCGCTATGTCCCGCGCACCGTACGCGTCCGGCTGCACCTCTTCCCGGGGCAGCTGTTTTAATTCCACCAGTTCTTCCCGCAGGACGGTAAAGGCCGGCAGGTCCGCCCTGGCCACCACGGACCGGGCGACGGCGTATTTATTCTCCGCCGTATACCGCAGGTACACGAACCCCGCAAGCACAAACAGGGCCGCCAGAACGGAAATGACCGCCTTCTTCCTGCCCATAATATGTCCTTTAACGCCCGCGCCGCGTTACCCCGCCTACCTGCCCAGCTTCAGCACTAAAGCGTAGCCGGCTATGAAGTCGTTGCATTTGACCCCGGGCCGGGGTTTGGATTCGTATTCGTCCGTAAGGTTTACCCTGAAATCCAGGTTCCTGTCGGTTATCTTGAACTGGAAATACGCCTCGCCGAACATCCTGTAGTCCGAAAGGTCCGAGAACCCGGGCATATAGATCAGGTCGGCCCCTACCGACAAATGCTTCGTCGCCTCGTATTTGAAGTTGAACCTGAGGTCTCCACGCACCCGGGAATTCTTCGTCCCGTCCTTGAAGGTCTCGTACTCCGGCGTCACCGCGAAGCTTACCAGGACCGGCTCCAGCACGCCGGGCCAGAAGTTGTGATAACAGACCCCCGCGCCGTTGGCGGTACGGTACTTAAGGGTAAGCGCCTTGTTGTGGGCGTGGGTGCTGGTAAAAAAGATGTTCACCCGCTCCCGAAGCTTGTAGGCGTACATGAAGGAGCCCTTGTCCTTGTCCACCGCCACGCTGTCGCCGTACTCGGCGTAATCCTTGGAGGCCTGTACGAACAACTGGTGGCGCTCCGAGAAGGTGGTATTAAAATCCAGCCCGCCCGATATCCCCCTGTTCTCCACGTTGCCGCGCATATAGCTGCCGCCGAGCTTGATATCCAGGCCGTAGACCTCGCGCTTGGGCCAGCTTTCCGGCGGGCGCACGCGCACGTCCTCCGTGCGCCCCTGCGCGGCCGCGGGGCAGTTTACCGCGAATAACAGCGCAAAGGCGGTTAAGAATGTTCTCATAGGTTCTCCTTATGGTCTGCAAGTTCAAGCATGTCGGCCGGGAGCGGGGCGGATACGGCCATCTGCCTGCCGTCCGATGGATGGCGGAACAGGAGTTCGGACGCGTGCAGGGCCTGGCGGCCCATGCGCAGCTTGGCGGCGTCCTGCGCCGTGCCCCGTCCCTCCAGGAAACGCAGGAAGATCTCTTCGTCTGGACCGTATATCTTATCCCCGATAACAGGATAGCCCAGGGAAAATAAAGTGGCCCTTATCTGGTGCATCCTGCCGGTATGCGGAACGGCTTCCACTACGCTGACGCCGCCGCGCCGCTCCAGCGGCCTGAACTCCGTGTCGGCCCAGGCGGCTTCGCGGCCGGGTTCTGGCCCCTCCGTTCCCGCCGGTTCGAACCGCTGTTTTATGCGGACGGCGGAGCCGGCGCAGCGCGAGAGATAGCCCCGGGCGCGGACCGGCCCGGCAAGCGCGCCTTCCGTGAAAACCGTGTATTTTTTAGTTACGCTGCGGCTGTTGAACTGGCGCCTGCAGGCCGCGGCGGCGCCCGGGTTCTTAGCCACCAGCGTCACGCCCGAGGTCTCCCGGTCCAGCCGGTTGATTATGCTGGGAGAGGCCACGCCAAGGTCGTTCTGCAGCACGGCCCATAAAGTGTTCCTGAAATACTTGCCGGCCGGGTGCGCGGGCAGATTGCCGGTTTTATTGACCGCGATTATATCCCGGTCCTCGTAGAGCACCGTGACCGCGGTGTCCACGCGGGGCTCCGGCTTTTCCGCCGGCAAATACCTGACGATGTCCTTCTCGCCCAGCACCAGCCCGGGTGCGGCGCGCCGCGAGTTGACCAGCACCACCCCCTCCCCGGCGAACCCGGCCCATTCCTCCGGCGTATGGTACGGGAACCGGGCGCTAAGGAAAGCCGCGACCGTCAGCCCGGCGTGTTCCCGCCGCACCTCGCACTGCAGCACCCGCCCGCCCTCTATCATTTCCACTCCTCTTTCAGCAGGGCGTAGACCGCGTCGTCGGCCCATTCTTTGCCGGTCCAGAAACTTTTTTTGAAATGGCCCTCTTTGCGCAGGCCCAGGCGGCGCATAACTTTCAGGGAAGGTTTATTGCGGGGATCGGCCGTGGCGGTAACGCGGTGGATCTTCATAGGGCCGAAAAGCCAGCCCAGCGCGCCCCGGGCCGCTTCCGAGGCGTAGCCGCGCCCCTGGTATTCCGGCGCCAGCGTATAGCCCAGCTCAGCCTGCCGACCGCCCTTGAAATGCACCGCGATATCGCCTATCAGCGCGCCGCTTTGCGCCTCTATGACGGCGAACTGGTACCAGGTTCTGGGAGTATTCGGTTTCGTAGCGGCCGCTGTCGCGGTCTGCCGCCGCGCCGCGGCTAAATTTTTAGGCCGGCCCTGGTAGCGGCTCACCTCCGGCCTGGAGCGGTAGGCGTAAATGGCGGCGGCGTCTTCCGCCCGCACCGTCCGCAGCAGCAGCCTGCCGGTCTTTATCTCCACGCCTTTCATTCCTTTATTCTACCAAAACAAAACCGCCGGAACCCTTCCCGGCGGTTATGACAGCCGGCCTCCGTATAAGCTCACCTGGCGGGCGCGGGCTCGAACGCGGCCGGGACGAATACCACATCCCCGGCCTTTAACTTATCCGGATAAAGCGCCAGCAGCGCGGCCTTCACCGCCTCCAGCTTCTTCGCCGGAACGGACGCGTCGTGCAGGATCCTCACGCTCATCGAACTCACCGTAAGTTCGAACGCGTCGTTCGCCGACACTGACCTCTTCTGCTGGCTGGCGCGCTGCTCCTGCGACGAAACGCCTTTCTCCCAGTCAGCGCCCTCTGCCGGCTCCCCGGCCGGATCCTTCGACAGAACGCGGCGGGTCTCCCCGACGCCGTCCTTCAGCTCCTCGCTGATAGCGCCTTTGAACCGCGCCGCAGTCTCCAGGAAAATATAGGCCTTACCCGGACCCAGCATCCTGTCCAGCACCTGCGCCTGTATCTTGGCCTCGGTCCCGCTGGTAAAGCTGTGCACCGCGCCCAGCCGCCCGTCTACCCCGGCCGACGCCGCTGCCGCCGCGCAGGCGACCAATCCGGCATAAATAAAACACACCAGTTTCATAAAGGCCTCCTCAGTTCCCGGTCCGCTCCACCGATAGTATACCCCGCCGCTTTCCTTAAATCCCCCGGAAAACCGCAAATCTTTCCCAAATCCCCGGGAAACACGCTCAGCGGGCGAACGGCCGTTTAAATGTAAGCGGGCACTATTAATCCGCGGCTTAAAGATATATACTGGTCTGAGAGGACTTATATGGGCAAAACTTCTTACAGGGTACTCATTGTCGAGGACGATCCGACCGTGCTGGACCTGTTCGAGGCATTTTTCAACTGCGAACTGTCCACGGCCGCGTCCCTGAGCGAGGCCCGGCTGATCCTGAGAAAGAACAAGCCGGACCTGATGATACTGGACCGCGTGCTTCCGGACGGCGACGGCGTAGAGCTGTGCGAAGAAGTGCGCAACGATCCCGCCCTCCGCTCCCTGCCCCTGCTGCTGCTTACCTGCAAGATAGAGCCGGGCGACAAGGTGCGCGGCCTTAATCTTGGCGCCGACGATTACCTGACCAAGCCTTTCGATATAGAAGAGCTGAAAGCCCGCGTGGAAGCCCTGCTCAGAAGGACCAAAAAGCTGCGCTCAAGAAGGAAGATCACGGTCCCCCTCTGGAAATACTGAAAACCCCGTAAAAACAAAAGCCGCCCGGCTTAAGCGGACGGCTCAATTCTCAAACAAGAACACTGCGCTTCCCTGTTAAAACCTGCCCTCGCCGAAAGCCTGCTTGCTGCAGA
>Ga0156579_1331_pt1 | contig 8579 bp, 1 predicted proteins | sample RifOxyB2_FD_111970 | JGI IMG/M metagenome (GOLD analysis project Ga0156579, IMG submission 111970) | Elusimicrobia bacterium RIFOXYB2_FULL_62_6 | reverse complement strand
CCCTTTTCATCCATCACGAATTTGATGCAGTGCCTGATGGTCGGGTAATCTTTCAGCGCTACATTGTCTTTCCGGGGTATGCCGTAATGCTCGCGGATGCCGGCGAAGAGTTCGGCCTGCTTGACGGTGTCGATGCCGAGGTCGGCTTCCATGTCGAGGTCGATGTCGAGCATGTCCTTGGGGTAGCCGGTCTTTTCGGCTATCATGTCCAGGAGTTCGGCGCGGACCGCGTCCTCGCTGACCGAGGACTGGTGTACCGCCGCTTTTACCGGCTGTGCAACGGGGGCCGGCTGTGCCGGAGCCTGCTGCACGGGCGCCGGGGCGGCGGCCGGGGCCGCGCCGCCTCTTTCATCCAACACGAATTTGATGCAGTGGCGGATGGTCGGGTAATCCTTCAGCGCTACATTGTCTCTCCGGGGTATCCCGTAATGTTCGCGGATGCCGGCGAAAAGCTCGGCCTGCTTGACGGTGTCGATGCCGAGGTCGGCTTCCATATCGAGGTCGATGTCGAGCATGTCCTTGGGATAGCCGGTTTTGGCTGCCATCATATCCAGTATCTCGGCCTTCACTGCGTCTTCGCTGACCGAAGCCTGGGTGGCCGCCGCTTTCACGGGCTGGGCGTCGGGGGCCGTCTGGGCCGGGGCCTGCTGCACGGGCGCGGGGGCGGCGGCCGGGGCCGCGCCGCCTCTTTCATCCAACACGAATTTGATGCAGTGGCGGATGGTCGGGTAATCTTTCAGCGCTACATTGTCTCTGCGGGGAATGCCGTAATGCTCGCGTATGGAGGCGAAAAGTTCGGCCTGCTTGACGGTGTCTATGCCGAGATCGGCTTCCATATCGAGGTCTATGTCGAGCATATCCTTGGGATAGCCGGTCTTGGCGGCCATCATATCGAGTATCTCGACCTTCACCGCGTCTTCGCTGACCGAGGCGAAGGTCGCCGCCGCTTTTACGGGCTGTGCGGCGGGAGCCGTCTGGGCCGGGGCCTGCAGCACAGGCGCGGGCGTAACGGCCGGGGCCGCGCCGCCTCTTTCATCCAGCACGAATTTGATGCAGTGGCGGATGGTCGGGTAATCTTTCAGCGCTACGTTGTCCCTGCGGGGAATGCCGTAATGCTCGCGTATAGAGGCGAAGAGCTCGGCCTGCTTGACGGTGTCTATGCCGAGGTCGGCTTCCATATCGAGGTCTATGTCGAGCATATCCTTGGGATAGCCGGTCTTCGCGGCCATCATGTCGAGTATCTCGACTTTCACCGCGTCTTCACTGACGCCGGCGGAATGCGCCGCGGCTTTAACGGGCGCCGGGGCGGGCTGAAGGGCCGGGGCCTGCCGGGGCGCGGCGGCCTGCTGCACGGGCGCGGGCGCCGCGGAAACTGCTCCGCCTTTTTCATCCATCACGAACTTGATGCAGTGCCTGATGGTCGGGTAATCTTTCAGCGAAACATTGTCTTTCCTCGGTATGCTGTAATGTTCGCGTATGGAGGCGAAAAGCTCGGCCTGTTTGACGGTGTCTATGCCGAGGTCGGCTTCCATGTCCAGGTCCATGTCCAGCATGTCCTTGGGATAGCCGGTCTTGGCGACCATCATGTCCAGTATCTGGGCGGTCACCGCGTCCGTGCTGAGCCCGGCGGGCGCGGCCGCTTTGTGGGCCGTCGCGGCTTTGGGTTCGGTGTAATGAAGAACGGGCGCGGGCTGCCGCGCCGCCTGCGGCTTGTGCGCAGCCGGAGCCGCCGCCAGCGCGGGTTCCCTGGCCGGGGCGGTGTGCCTGCCGGCCAGTTTTTTATCTTTTATCCGCAGCGTATTGTGGACGATCTCCAGTTCCGGGCTGTCGTCGCCGGAGACGGCCTTGAGCCAGCCCTTGTACTTGCCCTCGTCGTCTATCCTCGGCTCCGTGTCCTTCCAGGTGCGCTGCATGAAGGACATCGCCATGTGCGAGCCGAAGCCCGCCGCGAAGCGTATCGCGTATTCGAAGTCGTATTTTCCGCCCTTTGAAAGGTTGATGCCCGCCAGTTCGGGGTCCGGCTCCTTGTAGTTGGCTATAGGCGGGATGATGCCGGTGTTCAGCGCGCGCACCGCCACCGCTTCCTCCAGCGAGGAGCCCATCGTGTGGCCGGTGAAGCCCTTCACGTTGCTGATGATGACCTTGTCCGCGTCCGGGCCGAAAGCCCGCTTCAGGGCCTTCACCTCGGCGGAGGCGCTGCCGCCGCGGGCCGGGGTGTAGGTTTCGTGCGACATGAACATTGTCTTCGCGGCGAAGTCGCGCTTGTCCAGGCCGTACATCTTCTCGACCTTCGCAACGAATTTCGTCATCACGTCGGCGACGTGCTCGGTGTCCAGCCGGCTCACGTGGTAGGCGCTGTTGGCGGATTCCGTGGCGAGTATCCTCACCAGCGGCTTCATGCCGCGCGCCCTTATGATCGTCTCGTCCTCTATCACCAGGCCCACCGCGCCTGAGCCGACTATCAGCCCGTCCCTGCGCCTGTCGAAAGGCAGGGCGGCGTCTGAAATGTTCTCCTTGGTGGAGGCCGTGCCGGAGGCCAGGAAGCCCGGCATTGTCCAGGCCTGCGTGACCTCGTTGGTGATGTCGTCGGCGGCTATCACCACTACGCGCTTGCACTTGCCGGTCCTGAGCCAGCATTCGGCGGTATGCACCGCCTGCGTGGTGGAGGCGCAGGCCGCACTGATGTGCATGGCCGGGCCTTTCGCGCCTACCCACTGCGCGAACTGGCTGTCGCCTATCGGGATGACCTTCATCAGGAAGTTCTGGCTGAACGCGAAGGCGTCCTTCTCGGTCCCGGTGTGGTGGCTGGCGAAGTTCTGCTCTACCCAGAGGCGCAGCGTCTGCTTGTCCTTCGGGGATTCGATCTTGCTTATCAGCGCGTCGTAAACCTCCCACATCTCGGAGGAGGAGCGGCCCTTGTGCTTCCAGTTGAAGTAGCCGGTGGCTTCGCGCAGGATGGAGTCCATGACCGGGAAGGCCGAGGCGAAGACCACGCCGGTCTCGGCGCCTATGTCGGCCGGGAGCACCCATTTTTCCGGCAGCCAGCCGCCGGTGGTGGTCCGCTTGTAGTAATGGATGAGCGGTATGCCCGCGTCCTTCAGCGCCAGCACGCCGGCCGCTATGGCCATTTCGAAAGTGGCGTCCAGGGCCTTTACGATATTGTTCGGCAGGCCGAATTCCTTCTCTATGTCGAACTGGCCTTTCCGGGCGGAGAGCTTTATGGCCTGGTCTATAGAATCTATCTTCTCTATCCGGTGGTTGCCGTCCGGCGATTTGACCACGCGGATGACGTTCTTCTCTATCTGCTTTTCGCGCCAGTCCCGGGGCAGCGGCTCTATCATGTTGCGCCCGGCCAGGATCTCGTCGATGTTGTGCTCGCGGAACATCTTGTCCCAGGTGCCGGGCGTGCCGGCCGCTATGCCGGAGACGGCGATGGGGTTGAAGTTGAAGCCGTATCTCTCGGCGAACTGCGCCTGTTCCGCCGGCAGGCCCGCTGTCGCGGACTGGGGACTGTCCCCTTTACCGGCGAGCGTAAGCTCGCGGTAGAAGGGGACTGTCCCCGTATTCTGCAGCGCCCAGTCGCGGTAATACGGGTTGAAGAACTTGCCGGCGTCTTCGGGGTGCTTGCCGTCCCACTTCAGCTCGAAGCCCAGCGCCATCATATTGGCCAGCAGGTCGTTCAGCTCGGTGATGCCGCCGCGCTTGGGGTGGTTGGACGCCAGGATGGTCACGTCGGGCCTGTCCTTGAAGGTGGCCGTGGCGAAGGCGCTCAGCACGCGCTTGGGGCCGCACTCTATGAAGGTGCGCACGCCGTCGGCGTACATCCGCTCCAGCTGCTTTATGAATTCCACCGGGCTGGTCATCTGCTCTATCAGCAGGTCGTAGATGGCCTGCTTGTCGGCCGGGAAATAATCCGCGGTCACGTTGGAGAGCAGCGGCACGTTCCAGGAATTTATCGGGATGCCTTCCAGGAACTTGCGGTAGGGTCCCATCGCGGATTCTATGATCTTGGAATGGAAGGCGTGCGAGACCGGTATCTCTCCCGCCTCTACGCCGAGGCCTTTGAACAGCTCTATCGCTTGTTCCACGGCTATTTTTTCTCCGGCTATGACGGTCTGCAGCGGGCAGTTCTTGTTGGCGCAGACCACGTAGCCCTTTATTTTCTTGAGTTCTTTCTCCACCTTGTCGGCGCCCAGCGCCACGGAGGCCATCTTGCCCGGGTCCTTCACCTTTACGTTGGCCATCTCCTTGGCGCGGTTCGTTACGGCCCTGAGGCCGTTCTCCAGCGTGAACACGCCGGCGGCGGTGGCGGCCGCGTATTCGCCCAGGCTGTGGCCTATCACCATATCCGCCTTTATGCCGAACGAGGTCAGCAGGCGGTACATGGCCATGTCGGCGGTCATCACGGCCGGCTGCGTCATCTGCGTCTGCTTGATGGCGGCCTCGCGCTTTTCGAGCTCGGCCTTGGATTCGCCGGGCTTGGACCAGAGCGTGCCGGTCAGCGTGGTGCCGATCATCTTTTCAAGGATGCGGTCGGCTTCGTTGAAGGTTTCCTGCACCACGTCGTACTTGGCGGCCAGGTCGCGCATCATGTCCACGTACTGCGAGCCCTGCCCGGGGAACAGCAGGCCGATCTTCGCGGTATGCCTGGTGCGCTTGAAAGTGTAGAGCCCCTTCAGCTTGAACTGCAGGGTCGGTTTGTGCCAGGTCTCGGGCTTCGCGTCCTTGTTCAGGAGGGCTATCTTTTCCTTCAGGTCGGCCGGGGATTTGGCGACTATGGAAACGCCCCATTCGTCCTGCTTTTTGGCGTTGAGCGGCTGGGCGAAAAAGGACAGCGGGTAGGTCTCGGGCCAGCGGCCGACGGTCGATTCGGAAACTGACCTGGCCAGGTCCATAACGGCCTGCGGCGACGACGCCGTGAAAGTGACGGCTTCGCCCTGTATGCCGGAGAACGGCGTCTTGGGGTTTTCGACGACCTGGGCGGACGCGCGGACCGCCGTCCCGGAGGCCGGGCCGTAGGAGGCGTGGCGCGCCGCTTCGGCCGCCCTCGTTTCCATCGGCTGGTTCTTGCCGTTGTATTCTTCCATCAGCACGTGGAAATTGGCCCCGCCGAACCCGAAAGAAGAGACGTCGGCCCGCCTGAGGCCGTCGGTCTTCCAGGGTTCCGCTTTCGTGATCACCCTGAAAAGGTTCTGGTCTATGCCCGGGTTAAGGTTCACGCAGTTGATGGAGGTGGGCAGGGTCTTGTTATAAAGGGCCAGTGCGGTCTTCACCACGCCCACCGCGCCGGCGGCGGCTTTCGTATGGCCTATCTGCGATTTTATCGCGGTCAGCCCTATCTTCTTGCCGCCTTTAAGGTGGGGCCCGAAAAATTCTTTCAGCGCGCCCACTTCGGCGGCGTCGCCGACGCTGGTGGCCGTGCCGTGGGCTTCCACCAGGTCCACCTCGCCGGGATCGTAGTCCACCTGCGCGAAGGCGTTCTCTATGGCCAGCTTCTGGCCCTTGGGGTTCGGGGCGGTGATGCCCTTGCCCTTGCCGTCGGAGGAGGAGCCGACGGAATTTATCAGCGCGTAGATCCTGTCGCCGTCGCGGACAGCGTCGGAATAGCGTTTAAGGATGTAGACCGCCACGGCCTCGGCCATCACGAAGCCGTTGGCCCGTTCGTCGAAAGCCCAGGAGCCGTCGGCCGAAAGGGCGCCTATCTTGCAGAACTTGACATAGGCGGGGGCGGACATCATCTCGTCCGCGCCGCCGGCCACGGCCATATCGAACTTGCCGGCGCGCAGGCCCAGCACGGCGTAGTCCAGGGCGGCCAAGGAAGAGGCGCAGGCCGCGTCCATCGTCATGTTCGGGCCGGTCATGTTGAAAACATTAGCTATGCGGCCGGCCGTCACGTTGGACAGCTCGCCCGGCATGGTGTCCTCGGTTATCTTGAGGATGTTCTCGTCCACGCTTACTTCGTATTCTTTTATGATGTCATCGCGGTTGGCCTTGGACAGGCCCGAGAAGGTCTTGCCCTTGCGTATGAAATCCTCGTTCAGGAATTTGTAAACCCGCAGGTCGGTGACTTCCTTGCGCATGGCGCCCATCGAGTTGCCCATCACCACGGCGGCCTTCTTCGGGTCGAAGGCTTTCTTGTCGTAGCCGGAATCTTCCAGCGCCATCCTGACGGTCTCTATGGTTATCTGCTGCAGGCGGGAGATCTGGGAGGCGGTCTGCGGCGGTATCTTGTACCTGATGGAATCGAACTTGAAGTCCTTTATGAAGCCGCCTATCTTGGAATAGGTCTTGTCCGGGGCTTTGTGGTCGTCGGAATAATAGAGCTGCCAGTCCCAGCGGTCCTTGGGGACCTCGCTGATGCAGTTCTTTCCGTCCAGTATATTCTGCCAAAACTGTTCTTTATTAGCGGCTTCCGGGGCGGTTATGCCTAAACCGATTATCGCTATCTTTTCGTTGTTCACGATGTCTTACCTCGCTATGGATTTTGCTTGAAAACGACAGGTATCCGTCGACTTCCCGGATTCTGTAGGGATTATTGCATATATAGATTATATTAAATACGGAACGGTCAAACAATCGGCCAAAAGGCCTATATATATACCAGTTTGGCCGCGACCGCCAGGGTGGGATTGGATGTATCGTGAGGAGCAGGAGATATTAATTTTATCGGGGCGAGGAAGTGTGTGGGTTTGGCGCGGGTGACGGGGATTGGCTCGGAAGGCCCTCACGGAGGGAGGAGCTTGCATAGCGCGACGACTGAGTGAGGAGCGGCGCGCACGGTGTGCGCGACCGCGTGCCTGACGAGACAATCCACCGTCGGACCCCGCGCCCGGAAGTTTTCGCTACTCTTCTTTCTTGAACAGGTGGGCGGCGCGGTTGTTGGAGGTGACTATGCCGCGGATCATGGACGAACTGAAGCCGTGGTGCTCCATCTCGTTCAGGCCCTCTATGGTGCAGCCCAGGGGCGTGGTCACCTTGTCTATCTCCCCCTCCGGGTGCCCGTGCCCGCGCAGCAGCAGCGACGCCGCTCCCCGCGCAGTCTGCGCCGCCATCAAGAGCGCCTCTTCCGAATGGAAACCTATCTGTATCCCCCCCTGCGAAGCCGCCCGGATGGAACGCAGGAAAAAAGCTATGCCGCAGCCCGTAAGCGCCGTAGCGGGCAGCATCAGCTCCTCGCTTATCACCACCGTCTTGCCCAGCGCGTCGAAGATCTCCCGCGCCTCCTCCAGCGCCGCCTTGTCCCCCGGCGCCGCGCACAGGCAGGTCATCGCCTCGCGTATGGCTATGGCCGTGTTGGTCATTGCGCGCACTACCCGCGCCTTCTTCCCGGCCCAGCCCGCCACCTGTTCCGTGGTCACGCCTGAAACTATGGAAATAAGTATGTGCCCGCCCTTCAGCGCCGGGCGTATTTCCTTTACCAGACCTTCCGCCTGCTGCGGACCCACGGCGAGTATTATTATGTTCGCGCGCTTCACCGCCGCGCGGTTGTCTGAGGTCACGCCGAATTTTTCCTTTCTGAACGACTCCAGCAGCTCCGCCCGCCGCCGCGTCAGCGTAATGTCGGCCGGGTTCCACCTGCCCGAAGCGGCCAGCCCGCGCGCTATAGAGGAGCCGATGTTGCCGGCGCCCAGTATGGCTATCTTCGCGGCCCTGGATGATTTAAGTTTGGAAGCGTTCATTAAAGATTCTCCTTGGATGACAATATCTTACAAAATCGGCCGCGTCACTACTGCGGGGAAGCGGCGGGCGGCTCGGTCTGCATCCTCAGCAGGTAAAGGACGCCCTTTTGCCGCGACAGCGGGGTGTCGTACTCTATCGTGTCTATCGCGTCGAAGCCCGCCCGGGGGCCGAAAGAAACCATCGCCCCGTACTTGTTGATCTTCTGCCATTCCCACTCGTCTATCATGCTGAGCGGCTTCATGCTTTTCAGGTAGGCCATGTTCTTTTCGTAGTTGAACCACGCGTCGTGGTCGAAGCCGTTGACTATCGCGCCGCGCTCCAGCCCCGCCCTCGGCCTGGCCGAAAGCTCCCACTTGGCCCTGTTCCACTGGAAATAATCCTTCATCCCGGCCCAGCCTGCGCCCGCGACCAGCAGCAGGGCCAGGGCCGCGGCGGGCCTTGAAAACCTGATGTTTTTTGCCGCGATAGCGGCGGCAAGCACGAACCACGGCAGCAGCGTCAGCAGGTAGCGGTCGAAGAACTTGGCGCCGGCCAGCGAAACCCCGAAGTGGAGCACGGCCCCGGCGAAAACGAAACGGACCGCCGCGCCCCCCGCGCGCAGCGAGAAAGCGGAGGCGCCCAGCAGCAGCGCGGCCGAAAAAGCGGACAGCGCCGTAAGGATATACCAGAACGCCCCGCTGGCGAAGAAAGCCGACTGCTTGTCCTGGCTCCCTCCGAGCGTCAGCGTTCCCAGGCCGGTCCTGCCGAAAGTGTTTTCCAGGTAGGGCAGCGGCCCGCTCAGCAGTATGAAGCAGACGAAGGCGGCCAGGGCCCACGGCGTCAGCCTGCTTATTACGACGCGCGCGCGCCCGTGCTTTTTCTCCGCCCGCCGGCCGGCGGCCGCGGGGTCCGGCGGCGCG
>Ga0156579_1314_pt3 | contig 8792 bp, 7 predicted proteins | sample RifOxyB2_FD_111970 | JGI IMG/M metagenome (GOLD analysis project Ga0156579, IMG submission 111970) | Elusimicrobia bacterium RIFOXYB2_FULL_62_6 | reverse complement strand
GAGCCGGCGGTAGACGAACCTGTCCGGCAGGAAATAGGCGTTGGTGATGTAGATGTATTTCCTGGCCCGGTCTATGGCGTAGCTGTAGCTCCTTCTGATGGACCTGGAGTTGCGTATGCCGGTGGCGGAGACCACGGCGGCGTGCATATCGCCGGCCCTGCGCGCCGGCGAGCCGGCCGGCGGCGGCAGGGCGCGGGCCCCGGTGAATTTGGCGCTGGCCTCCCACGATCCCCTGAACAGGTTCTCAACCGCCGTCACTACGGGGCCTTCCGCGCGCACCGAGGCGTTCTTCCAGCCGCGGCCGCCCATCGAGACCGGCGCCTCCTGTTCGGTTATGTTGAAGCCGCCCACTATGGCTTCCGCGCCGTCAACGCAGACCAGCTTCCTGTGGTCGCGCTTGATCCAGTTCCAGTAGGGCTTCCAGAGCACCACGGGGCGGAATTCGGCCACGCTGACGCCGCCGGCGGCGAGCTTCGAGAAAAAATCCCTGTCGGTGAGGATGGAGCCCACGCCGTCGAAAACAAGGTAGACGGCGACCCCTTCTTTGGCCTTCTGCACCAGGAGGTCGCCGATGGCGCGCCCCACGGCGTCGTCCGCGAAGGCGTAAAATTCCAGGAACGCCGTCTTTTTAGCGGCGCGCAGGGCGCGCAGGGTCTCGCTGAAAGCTTCTTCGCCGTTCTTGAGCAGCCGGACGGCGTTCCCGCTCAGCGCGGTTTCCTGGTTGAAACAGTAGTCCCGCCAGTGGATCTTTTCTTCCATTTCTTCATCTCGTCGTGCGCGGCCTGCGGAAGGTAGAGCAGGGCGCTGTCGTAAGCGGTTTTGGGCCTGGGCCGCCGTTCCTGCGCCGCCTTGTCCAGTTTCGCGAACTCGGCGTCAGCCGCCTTGCCGTTCTTTTCGCGCGCCAGCAGCTGGGCCAGGCCCAGCCGCGCGGAAAGGAAATCCGGCTCCAGCTCCAGCGCCCGGATCAGGCCGGCCCTGGCCCCGGCCGCGTCCCCCCCGCCGTAGCGGGCTTCGGCTGCGGCCTCCGCCAGGAACGGGTCTTTGGGGTAAATGAAGGCCAGGTCGTCGGCCAGCGCGGCCGCCCGCGTGAAATTGCCGGAGGCGAGCGCGGCGGCCAGCGCGGACTTGCGCAGCCCGGCGTCGCCGGGAGAGAACCGCAGCGCTTTTTTAAGGCAGGCTTCCCCCGCGGCCCCGGGCGCGGAAGCGCAGGCGCTGTCGCGTTCGAAGCCGCGCTTCAGCAGCAGCCCGGCCGCCAGCGCCGCGGCGAAAAGGTAAAGCCACGCGCGGCCCCGGCGGTTTCCCGCGCCTTCTTCGGCAGGGGCCCGCGGCGCCAGCAGGCCCAGCGTGCCGAAGAAGCAGAGCTGAACCGCACCGGAATAGAAAACAATGTCCACGGCGGCCTGGGCGAACAGGGCGACGGCGAACGCCTTCAGCGCCGCGTCACGCGGCCCGGCCCCGGCGCCTTTCCCGCGCAGCACGCCGGCGACCCAGGCCCAGGCCAGCAGCGCGGCCGCCGGCAGCCCGGCCTCAGCGGCCAGGTTCAGCAGTTCGCTGTGAGCGTGCAGGGTGGAATGCCCGTAATAGGAGATGCCGTTATAGAACGGGAACTTGAAGAGCTCGAAGACCCGCTCGAACAGGCCGAGCCCGGAACCGAAAACCGGCTGCGCGGTTATGCCCCCGAGCGCCGAGGTCCAGATGCCGATCCGCTCCAGTGAGCGCGGGTCCCGGAGCTTTAAGAACCAGCCGAGCTGCTCGGCAGGGAGCAGCGCCGCCGCCAGCACCAGCGCGCCGGCCAGGGAGAGCGCCGGCACAAGCCCCTTCTTAAGCCAGAGCAGGAAGCAGACCGCGGCCGCCGCGGCCAGGAAAGCGCCGCGCGAATTCGCCGCCAATATGCCGGCGGCCAGCAGCAGGACGATACCGCCGTAAGCCAGGCGGTCCTTACCGCTCTTCCCCGGCAGGCAGGCGGCCGCGCCGGCCAGGCCCGCGGCCATGAAGGCGGCGCCGTAATTCGGGTTGGCGCCGATTATCCCCGCGGGCGTCGCGCCCAGCGCGCGCTCGCACAGCGCCGCGGCTGCGGCCAGGCAGCCCAGCGCGGTGACGGCGCCCGCCCAGAATTTACCCGCCTCTTCGCCGCGGGTGCGCGCGAAAGCGAAGAAAGCCATAAAGAGCAGGTACCTGGAGAAATGCCAGAAGCTGTTCAGCGGCTCGGGCGAGAAGTAAAGCCCGGCGGCCAGCCAGGCGGCCAGCAGGCCGAGCGGCAGGGTGAGCGAATAAGAGCGGTTTCTTTCGAACGCCAGCAGGTACCCGGCGAACAGCGCCGAAAAAACGGCCCACCCGGAAAGGTCCCGCAGCCCGCCCAGCGCCGCGGCCAGCAGCAGGAACACAGCCGGCGCCGCCGCCCGCAGGTCCTGCGCTCTTTTTTCAGCCGTTGAGCTCAACGGGTCCGCCTGTACTTTATTCTCCGGGATAGGGATCGCTCCTTATAATTAATATTACCTTTCCCACTTAATATATATTCTCTTCCTCTGACGCAGGTCCGCCAGCATCCCCTGTGCGCCGGCTACCCCGTAGAGGTATTCCAGGTCCCTGTAGGCGCCGGAATTATACGGGTTTAAAAGCAGCGACCGCTCCAGCGCGGCGGCGGCCCTGAAAAGCAGCACCCTGTCTTTTTTCGCCAGGCTGTCCGCCAGCAGCGCCTGCCCCTGCAGCCGCGGGATAAGCGGGTTGCCCGGCGCGGCGGCGGCGGCCTTTTCAAGCGTCACGGCCGCGAGCGCGTGGTCCCCGGCGGAATAGGCGGCCTGTGCTGACCTGTACAGGCGGTCAAGGCGCAGGTCCCCGTAGAAGTTCCGGATCCCGTGCACGAGGGCCAGCGCCGCGAGGACCGCGGCAAAGGCGAGCGCTTTCGCCCGCCCGGCTGGCGGGACGGCCGCGGGCGCCGCGTTTTCTCCGGGCGGTGAGCTCAGTATGTAGCAGAACACGAAAAAGTTGGCGGGCACGGCCAGCCCGAAATCGGCCAGCGAGTGCACCAGCGCGGCGGCTATGGCGTACCTTTTCAGGCCGGCGGCCGCCTTGAGCCTTGAGAAGACGGCCCAGAACCAGCAGGCCGCGGCCAGCGCGCCGTTCTCGGCCAGGAACTCCAGGAAATAGTTATGCACGTAGACGGAAGACAGGCCGGCGGCCTCCGGGCGGTGATAGGCGGGGTACAGCCAGGCGAAGGCCCCCTGGCCGAAGCCCAGCAGCGGGGAATCGGCGAACATCTTCAGCGCGGCCCGCCACCAGCCCAGCCTGTCCAGCACCGACCGCGGCTCCAGCTGCCAGAGCGCCAGCGCGCAGGCGACGGCCAGCACTGCGTAGAGCGGCCAGTTCCGCCTGAAATCGTTCTTCCGCGCGTTATCCGCCGCGTAGAGGCCGGCGGCCGCCAGGAGCGCCAGCAGGGCCGCCAGGGACTGCGTCCAGATCAGCACTATCACCAGCGCGCCCAGCAGGTAATAATCCCGCCAGGTCATGGCCAGCGGGATCAGCATCAGCGCGAACAGGGCCAGCGCGTTGGGATTGGTCAGCGAGGCGGAAATATCGGGGCTTTTGAGCACGAAGGCCTGGTAAAGGCTGAGGGCCATTATGACCCAGGCCGAGATCCTCAGGCCCAGCTCCGCCGTCCGGCGGCGACCCTCCGGCAGGAAGCCGGCGGACGCCAGTACGCACAGCCCGAAAAAGAAGGTCCACCAGTCGGCCATTACCAGCGGCCGCACCGGGCTGAGTGCCGCGCCCAGCAGGGAGAAAAAGGCCGCGCCCAGCAGCAGGAGGCCGTCCTTCGACGAAAGACTTTGCGGCAGGCCGACGGAGGAGGCGGCGCGGAAAAGCCAGAGGCCGCCGGCAAAGAGGCAGGCGGCCTGGAACACGAACTGCGTGCGGGAACTCCAGAAGCCCTGCAGGACCGGCGCGAGCAGCAGTATGGAAAAGAAAAGGAAGGCGGGCGCCAGGTCCCCGTGACCGCGGCTGGAACCGGTTTTGGCCTGGGAACCGCTCTGAGAATTATCCATTGGCGATTTTCGGAAGGCTAAAGGATAAAAGCCGGAAGATAAAGGCTGAAGGATAGAAGCGAAATCCGCGCGAAAACCGGCTCTTTCCGTCCCTCAGCCTTTATCCTTCGGCCTTAAGCCTTACAGGAAAACCCGGCCGGATCTTCCGGGTCAGTCCTCCATGATCTTGGGAGTCACGAATATCAGGAGCTCCATCCTGGACCGGCTGGTGGATTTCTTCCTGAACAGCGCGCCGATGAGCGGGATGTCGCCGAAAAGCGGGACCTTGTACACCGCGTCCGACTGCGAATCGTGTATCAGCCCGCCGATGACGATGGTCTCGCCGTCGCGCACGATCACGTTGGTGTCGGTGCTGCGGGTGTCCACCGCCGGCGCCACGCTGCCGGACGCCGTGGAGGGCTGGCTGACCGAGGGATTGATCTTCATCGTGATGCGCCCGTCGGAATTGATGGTCGGCGTGACCTTGAGGATGATACCGGTGGTCACGTAGGTGGTCTTATAGGTGGTGGCCGCGACGCCGTTGGTGGTGGTGACCTCGGCGGTGTCGTAAGGGAGCTGGTTGGTGATATTGATGGTGGCTTCCTTGTTGTTCAGCGTGGCCACCTTGGGATCGGACAGCACCTTCGCCTTGCCCTTCTTCGCGGCGGCCTGTATGGCGATGTCCAGGATGTAGTTGGAGCCTATCCTGCCCAGCCGCAGCCCGCCGTAGATGTTCTTGGAGGTCAGGTTCACGCCGGTATCGTTGCGGGACGGGAAAGGAGTGGCCACGCCGTTGACCATGACGCTGTTGTTGGAGTCGTTCATGCCGACGTAGCGGCCCTTGGAGTCCAGCGAGGAGTAGCCCCAGTTCACGCCCATGTCGAAAGAGCTGTCCAGTGAAACCTCCACCAGCTTCGCCTCTATGACCACCTGCTTGGGCACGCGGTCCAGGCTCCGGATGAGCCGGGCGGTGGTCTCCAGCCCCATGGCCGAATCGGTCACGATGAGCGCGTTATTGGCCGCGTCCATCACGCTGCTGGACTTCCTGCCTTCGGCTTCGGCCACGGCGTTCACCTGCACCATGATGTCGGCGGCTTTGGAATAGTTGAGGAAAAAGACCCTGGTCTGCAGGAAGGCCTTGCTCTGCTCGCTCAGCAGGGTGGCCGGGGTGGCTATCCTCAGGATATTGTCGCCCACCTGCTGCGCCGCGAGGCCCTGCACGCTCAGCACGGTCTTGAAGGCCTCGTCGAAGGGCACCTTGGTCAGGTTCATCGTGATGGTCCCGGCGACGTCGGCGGCGTAGATCATGTTCACGCCGGCCTTGGCGCCCAGCATGCTCAGCACTTCGCGGATGTCCGCGTCGCTGTAGTCGAAGCTGATCGGCTCGCGCGAGAGGGTGTCCATTATGTTCCTGGCCAGGCCGGAGGGGCGCGCCGCCGCGGTCCTGGGCGCTATGACGGGCGCGCTTTCGCGGTTCACGTCGGCGGCCTTGAGCGTCAGCACGGGCTTCGCCGCCGGCGCGGCGGACTTGACCCGGGAATCGGGGGGTATGATCTTGACCGGGGCGGACTGGGCCGGCACGGCGGCGGGCGCGTCCTTCAGGGGCTGGGGCCGCGCGGCCTGCTTCACGCCGAAGACCACCGAGAGCTCCGTCCCTTTCTGCGTTACCTCGTAAACGGCCTTCTGCGCCAGCTCCATCACCACCCTGGTGACGCTGACCGGGCTGGTCTTGAACTGGCCGGTCCTGACCTTCTTTATGAAAACGCCGTTGACCGGTATCTCCTGCAGCGTCTTAAGCCTGGAATCTTCGATCTCCAGCACAAGCTTATCCCCCCCCAGGGAGAAGGCTTTATACTTGACCGGCTTGTCGGTGGTAACGTAAACGCTGTCCGCGGAAACCCTGACGGATTTCACTACGGCGTTCTCGGCGGCGTAGATCAGCGCGGGATTCTGCGCCAGCAATACGGCCGTTACCGCTGAAGATATGATTTTTTTCATTTCTTATTCCTTTTTATGCAGGGTCAGCTGGTGGATCTTCTTATCCTCGGTCATCAGGACTACCTGCTTGCCTTTTATCACGCCGGAGACGCCGGGCACCTGCTTTTTCTTCGAATCCAGCAGCTTGCCGGCTTTGAGCGTATAAAAAAAACCGGTGGTGGAGTCTATCAGCATGGCTTCCTTGGAGCGGGGGTCCTCCAGGAGGCCGGTGAGCGAAAGGTTGTACACGCTGAAGGTGGCCTTGGCGATGTCGGACAGCGAGGCCTTGGAATTCGGGCCGTGCTCGTCCTGCGCGATGGTGGAGGCCTTCATGGGGCTGCGCTTGCTGGGCGGGGCATAGACCATGTCCACCGTGACCACGGCCGTGGACAGGATGAGGTCCGCGGAGTTTTCAGCCGCGGCGGCGGAAACCGCTGCGTCCGTAAGGGCCAGCCACAGCAGGGGGACCGATAAGCTCAGGATTCTCATAATAACCGCCAGCCTTTTATTTGCGCGCTCACCGCCGGTTCAGCCGTTGTACTGGTACGCTATAAGTATGAAATTCGCGTTCACCACCGTGTCGCCGCCGCCGGAAAGCACCAGGTTCTCCATCGTAAGGATCCTTTCCTCCAGCCCGAGCGCGGTAAGGAACCTGCCGATGGCGTGATACTCGCCCGAAACCGCTATGGTATAGGACGCCTTCATGAAATATTCTTCCCGGACGGTGGTCAAAGGCGAGATGAGCTTGATGCTCACCCTGTGCTTCTTGCTCAGGTCGGTCAGGGTCCGGAGCAGGTCCGGGACCTTCTTGCCGGTCGGCAGCTTTTTCTGGGCCGCCTCTTTCTGCGCGCTGAGGTCGGCCAGCGTCTTCTCGAGGTTCTTGCATTTGGCCTTCGCGGCCTTGGCCTTGTCGATGTCGTTCTGTATGGCTTCCACTTTCTTGGAGTTCTCGCCTATCTTCTTGGAAGTGGGCAGCCAGAAATACACTACGTAGACGTAGCCGAAAAGCACGGAGAACATCGTGATCCCGACTATCTTTGTGATCTGGTCCTTGTTCAGTTTCATTTTATTTTCGGGGTGTACTTCATCGTAACGCCGGTGGTAAGGGTCTTGCCGTCCGCGCTTTCGGAGACGTTAATGGGGCCGAGGGTCACTTCCGCGTAGCGGGGATCGGTCTCCAGGTAATTTATCCAGTAGGCCAGGTCGTAGGTGGACCTGGAGCTGACGGGCAGGGTCACGCTGAGCGTGCCGCTTTTCAAGGTGGTGCCGATGCCGCCGAACCAGATGGTGCCGGGCAGGTTGGCCAGCAGGTCCTGCATGAAATAGGGATAGACCATCCGGCCGCGGGTGATGCTGGCGATGGAGTTCAGGTAGCGCTGCACTTCGGCTATCTGCGCCTCTATGGCCTTCGCCTTCTCCACGTCGCCCTGGAGGCCCTTCAGCTCGGTCTCCAGCTGGCCCGCTTTGGATTCCAGCGCCATGGCCTTGTTGAAGTACCAGCCGGAGATCACGAAGACCACGGCCACGGCGAGCACGGCGATCAGGATGCCCTTGGCCAGGATGGCCCGCTTGTCCAGCTTCTCGATGTACTCGACCGGGATAAGATTAATTTTTATCATCTTTCTTAAAAGCCGCGCGCGGGGCCCGCGCCCCTTATTCCCAATCCTTGAGCTTTCTCAGCGCCAGCCCCGCGGCCACCGCCAGCGAAGGCAGCAGTTCCTTGGGCACGCTCTTATTGTCCGGCAGGAAGGTGAACGGGTTTATCACCTCCACGGGCACCTTGAACTCGCCGGACATGAACTTCGTGATGTTGCCCAGGTTCGCCACGCCGCCGGCCAGCACGATCTTGGAGATGGAGTGGTCGACGCCCTGGGACAGGTAAAAATCTATGGAGCGGGAGATCTCGGCGTAGAGGTCCTTCAGCACGCCGCCAGCAGCCTTGGAGGCCGCGATCCCTTCCTTGTCGAAATCCTCTATCGCCGCTTCCTTGTCCTCGTCGGAGACCAGCAGCTTCTTCGATCTCTTCAGCTTGTCCAGGGCGGCGGCGTCCATCTTCATGACCTTCTGTATCGCCTTGTCGAAGGTGCTGCCGGCTATGAAGATATCCCTGACCACGCGCGTTATGCCCTGCGAGACTATGGAAAGGTTGGTCACCTTGTGGCCGATGTTCAGTATCAGCACGGCGCTGGCGTCCTTGGCCGGGCTCACCTTCTCGTACAGCGTTTCCAGCGCGAAAGAGTCCACGTCGATGATCAGCGGGTCCAGCCCCGCCTCGGAAAGGATGTCTATCTTGTCCTTTACGGCGTCCTTCTTGGCGGCGACCAGCACGGTCTCCATCTTGGGCTGGCCCTCCTCGGTCACGTCGCCGAGGATATAATAGGTGAGGTTGACGTCCTTGATGTCGAACGGGATGAACGGCTCGGCCTCTATGTTTATGGTGAGCGCCACTTCCTTCTTGGAAAGCTTGGGCAGCTTCACGTAGCGCACTATCACGGCGTTGCCGGAGATGGAGGCGGCGGCGTACTTGGACTGCACGCCCTTTTTCTTGAGGAAATTTTTTATCTCCTGGCCTATTATGGCCTTACGCTCTTCGGGGGGGACGTCGTTCTTGATGTTAAGCGGGATGTGGCCCCATTCCTTCAGCTTGAGCACCTTTTTTTCTTCCACCAGGCACACTATCTTCACCGAATACGCGCCAATATCGATACCTATGATCTCCTTCGGAGGGAAGAGCATCTGTAGAAGGTTTGAGCCCATTAAGTTTCCGGTTCCTCCGCCGCGCGGCCTGTGCCCGGC
>Ga0156579_1308_pt1 | contig 8818 bp, 7 predicted proteins | sample RifOxyB2_FD_111970 | JGI IMG/M metagenome (GOLD analysis project Ga0156579, IMG submission 111970) | Elusimicrobia bacterium RIFOXYB2_FULL_62_6 | reverse complement strand
GGCCGAGCGGGCGGCGAGGGGGAAGGTGAAAGTGGAATTCCTGGCCCCCATTGTAAGGGGGCCGCGCGAAAAAATGGAAGCCCAAGCCGCGCGGGTACTGACCCTGCACCAGGAGAAGCTGATCTGCGGCGTGTTCGTGGCCGGCGAAGAGGACGTGTGCGACATCGCCTCCATAAAGGACCTGATGGAGAAGTTCAAGGCCAGCGGCATGGGGATAGAGATACACGCCGGAGAATGGGGCGGCCCGGACTCCGTGCGCGACGCGCTTGAGAACGGCAAGCCGGACCGGCTGGGGCACGCGATAGCCGCTTTCGCCGAAACGGAGCTGATAGACATCATACAGCAGGAGAACGTCCACCTGGAATTCTGCCCCACCAGCAACCTCGTTTACGGCGCGGTGAAGCGGCTGGAAGACCACCCCCTGCGGAGGGCTCGCGACCTGGGCCTGAATTTCTCCATCAACACCGACGTCCCGGGCCCGCTGGATTTCACGCTCAACGACGAATTCGGGATCGCCGAGTCGCATTTCGGCTTTTCAAGAACGGATTTCGAGATCGTGTTCGAAAACGCCATGCGGTCCCGGTTCGAAGGCCGTTAAGGACCTATGATAGCAACGGAACTTTCCCGCGCTGCCCGGCAGTTCCCTTCCGGGGCGCTGTTCAAAGCCCTGAAATTCTTAAAACGGAAAAACCTTTCCGCGCTGCCCGACGGCAAGGTTGAGATAGACGGGGACAGGGCCTTCGCGCTAGTCCAGCGCTACGCCACCGCTCCCGCGGCCCGGACCAAGTTCGAATATCACAGGAAATATATTGACGTGCAGTATATAGCGGCCGGGGAAGAAGTGATAGGCTGGGCCCCGGCCTGCCGGCTGAAAGTTTCGGCGCCCTATAAGGCGGACAAGGACGCCTGTTTCGGCTCGGTGCGCAAGGGCGCGTGGACGCCAGTGCTGCTGCGCGCCGGAGAGCTGGCGGTGTTCTGGCCGGAAGACGCCCACGCACCAAAACTGTCCGCCGGGCAGCCCTCGCGGGTAATGAAAATAGTGGTCAAGCTCGCGGCCGATCATGGTTGAAATAGAACAGGGGCCGCTGAGGCCGCCCAGCGAGGCGCGCAGCCTGCTCATAAGGCTGGTGCGCAACTGCCCCTGGAACAAGTGCCTGTTCTGTCCCGCCTACAAGGGGGAAAAGTTCTCGCTCCGCTGCGAAAAAGAGATACTGGCCGAGATCGCCCTGCTGGCCGCCGAGCCCGGCGCGGAAGCGGTAAGGACCGTCTTCCTGCAGGACGCCGACGCGCTCATAATGCCCGCCGAAACGCTGGCCGCCGTCCTGCGCGCCGTGCGCCGCGCCTTCCCCGGACTTGAGCGCGTAACGGCCTACGCCAGGAGCGCCACCCTCTGCCTCCGCGAAGTCGGCGCCCTTAAAGTCCTGAAAGAGGCCGGGCTCACCCGCATACATGTCGGCGTGGAATCCGGCTCGGACGAAACGCTGGCGTTCGTGAAAAAAGGCGTCACCGCGGCCGGGCAGCTCGAGGGCTGCGCCCGCGTGAAGGCCGCCGGGCTGGAGCTCTGCTGCTATGTAATGCCAGGCCTGGGCGGCCGGCGGCTGTCCGGGCGGCACGCTGTAGAGACCGGGCGGCTGATAGCGCAGATAGAGCCAGACCACCTGCGCCTGCGCACCTGCTTTGTGCTGGAAGGCACCCCGCTGGCGGCGGAGCTGGCCGCGGGCCGTTTCGAGCCGCTGGGCGAAGAAGAGATAGTCCGCGAACTCCGCACTTTCCTCAGCGAACTCTCGAAAACCCGGACAGAGCTTATCAGCGACCACAGGATAAACCTGCTTTTCGAGCTGCAGGGCAGCCTGCCCCGCGACCACGCCCGGCTGCTCGCCATCATAGACCGATTTCTGGCCCTGGGTCCGGAGGATAAGGATCTCTTCATAGCCGGCCGCCGGCTGGGCCTCATCCGGAGCATGGACGACCTGTACAAGCCCGGCGCGCTGGACCTGATAAAGCAATACAAGCACCAGTACGTTCCCGCTAACCCGGTCCCGCGTGGGCTGCTGTTCTGAATCCATTCCTGGTACATTGATAAGCCAGGAAGTGATAAGGTTGGAGCGGGTGGCGGCGGAGATGGCGAGGAAGGCCGTCGTGAGGGGCGAGCTTGCGTAAGCGCGAGCCCCGAATGAGGAGGCGAGCAACGGTGTTGCGAGCCGTGCCTGACGAGCCATTCCGCCGACAGGACCCGCGAACCCAGTTCCAAAGTCCTTTCCCGCGCTCTCCCAAATTAGATACCATTTCAGTATGAACGCCGTTCTTGTCGACAAGCTGGTAAAAAAATATAAAGATTTCGAAGCCGTGCGCGGCGTGGATTTTTCCGTGGAAAAAGGCGAGATCTTCGCCCTGGTCGGCCCCAACGGCGCCGGTAAATCCACCATCCTGAAGACCATAGCCACCCTGCTGACCCCCACGGCCGGCCGGGCGTCGGTCTTCGGGCTGGATGTAGTCAGCGACGCCGGCGGCGTCAGGGAAATAATAAGCTACCTCCCCGAAGAGGCGGGCGCCTACAAGAACCTCACCGGCGCCGAGTACCTGGATTTCATGGCCGCCGTCTTCCTGCGCGACAGCGCCCAGGCGGAGGCCGCCGTCCGCTACGGCGCGGAGCTTTCCGGCCTGAAGGACAGGCTTAAGGAAAAAGTGAAGACCTACAGCAAGGGCATGACGCGCAAGCTGCTGCTCTCGCGGGCCGTGATGATAAGGCCGAAGCTGGCCATCCTGGACGAGCCCACCAGCGGCCTGGACATAATCAACGCCTACGAGATAAGGCGGACCATAAAACAGCTCGCCGCCGAAGGCATGAGCTTCGTCATCTCCAGCCACAATATGCTGGAGATAGAGTTCCTTTCCGACAGGATAGCCATGATGAACAGCGGCGCCGTGCTGGCCTGCGACACCCCCGCGGCGCTCAAGAGCCGCTTCGCGGGGGCCAACCTGGAAGAGGTCTTTATAAAACTGGTCGGCGCGCCCGGAGGCGGAAAATGAGGATCTTCCTGCTCCTGGTCAAGAAAGAGATAAAAGAGCTGGTCACCAGGCAGCTGATAATTTCCATCGCGGCGATGCTCTTCATCTTCCACATCATAGGCAAGTTCACCGGCGAACAGGCCCGCGCGTCTTCCGCGCGCAGCAGGATAGTGGTGGCCGACCTGGACCGCTCGGAGCTGTCAGCGGCCCTGTCCGCCTCGCTCGAAAAGAACGGCTACCGGGTGGAACGCGCGCAGCTCTCCGGCCCGGAAGAGGCGCTTGCCTCGCCGGCATACGCCGAGGACGCCCTTTTCCTGGTGCTGCCGGCCGGAATGCAGAAAGCCGTGGACGCCGGGACCAGGCCGGAGGTGGCCTTCTACGCCCGGTTCAGGAAAGCCCTGTCCGGCATGGACGCGGCTATGTCCGCCTCCAGGATGGGCAAGATAAAAGCGCGGGTGAACGACGTGCTCAGCGACTACGCCATCAAAATAAGGGCGCCGGCCGCCGACCCCGCTTTCCTCAAGTACCCGGCGGAGGCGGCGGAGTTCGTGGTGCTCGGCGGCTCCGTGGCGCGGATCTCCGTGGCGCAGGTGGCTGCCTTCGCCCAGTCGCAGACCTATTTTTTTCCGATAGCGGTGTTTTTTATCGTGGTGATCGCGGCGCAGATGGTGATGACGGCCGTGGCCAGCGAAAAGGAGAACAAGACGCTGGAAACCCTGCTCAGCTCGCCGGTGGACAGGCGCCTGCTGGTGATCTCCAAGCTCTCGGCCTCCGTCTGCATCGCCTTGATGTTCTCCGGGGCGTATATGCTGGGGATGCGCTCCTTCATGTCCGGGATAACCGGCGCGGCGGGCCTGTCCACGGCCTCGCCCGCCACCGCCGCGCTGGAGAAGCTGGGCATGCTTATCAGTCCGCAGGGCTACCTGCTCATCGGCCTTTCCGTGCTCTTCTGCATACTCTGCGCGCTGGCCATCGCCTTCATACTGGGCGCGCTTTCCGAAGACGTGAAGAGCATTCAGGCCATGATGACGCCGCTGATGATGATGCTGATGCTCTCCTACCTGCTGCCGCTTTTCGTGGACCTGCCCTCCGCTTCCCTCGGGGTGCGGCTGCTGCTTTACGCCATACCCTTCACGCACGCCTTCATAGCCCCGCAGAATATTATGTCCGGCGATGTGGCGGGCGTATGGTGGGGGATAGCGTACCAGGCGGCGGTGTTCCTGGTGTTCGTGACCGCGGCGGGCAAACTGTTCTCGGGGGAATCCCTGCTCACGCTGAAGCTGCGCTTCGGCGGCAGCAAACTACAGAGGTCAAACAATGGCTGAAAACAAACCGGACAAGATAATCTATTCGATGATAGGCGTCAGCAAGTATTACGATAAGAAGGCCGTGCTGAAGGATATCTACCTTTCCTATTTTTACGGCGCCAAGATAGGCGTGCTGGGCCTGAACGGCTCGGGCAAGAGCTCGCTGCTGAGGATACTGGCCGGTACGGACCCTGATTTCAAGGGCGAGACGGTGCTCTCGCCCGGCCACACGGTGGGCCTGCTGGAGCAGGAGCCGAAGCTGGACGAGACCAAGACCGTGCGGCAGGTGGCGGAAGAAGGGATGCCCGAGGCCATAGCCGCGCTGAAGGAATATAACGAGATCAACGACAAGATGGCCGAGCCGATGAGCGACGCCGCGATGAACGCGCTGATAGAGCGCCAATCCAAGGTGCAGGAGAAGATAGACGCGCTGAACGCCTGGGACATAGATTCGCGCCTCGAGATGGCTATGGACGCGCTGGGCTGCCCGGCCCCGGACACGCTGGTGTCGGTTATCTCGGGCGGCGAGAAGCGCCGCGTGGCGCTGTGCCGGCTGCTGCTGCAGAAGCCGGACATCCTGCTGCTGGACGAGCCCACCAACCACCTGGACGCCGAGTCGGTGGCCTGGCTGGAGCATCACCTGAAGGAATACGAAGGCACCGTGATAGCCGTGACGCACGACCGCTATTTCCTGGACAACGTGGCCGGCTGGATCCTGGAGCTGGACCGCGGGCACGGCATCCCGTGGAAGGGCAACTATTCTTCCTGGCTGGAACAGAAAGAGGAGCGCCTGCGCCAGGAGGAGAAGACCGAGAGCGACAGGCAGAAGACCTTGAAGCGCGAGCTGGAATGGATAAGGATGAGCCCGAAGGCCCGGCAGTCCAAGGGCAAGGCGCGCGTGACGGCCTACGAGCACCTGCTGGAGCAGAACAACGAGCAGCTGGTGAAGGAGCTGGAGATCTTCATTCCGCCGGGGCCGCGGCTGGGTTCGGTGGTCATCGAGGCGAAGAACGTGACGAAGGCCTACGGGGACAAGATATTGATGGAAAACCTGAATTTCTCGCTGCCGCCGGGCGGCATAGTGGGGATAATCGGGCCGAACGGCGCCGGCAAGACCACTCTTTTCAGGATGATCACCGGGGCCGAGAAGCCGGACTCGGGAGAGTTCAAGGTGGGGGAAACGGTGAAGCTGGCCTACGCCGACCAATCGCGGTCCACGCTGGACCCGGACAAGAACGTCTGGGAGGTGCTCTCGGGCGGGATGGACACGGTGAAGCTGGGCAAGGTGGAAGTGAATTCGCGCGCCTACGTTGCGCGGTTCAATTTCATGGGTCCGGACCAGCAGAAGAAGGTGTCGGCGCTGTCGGGCGGGGAGCGCAACAGGGCGCACATGGCGGTGATGCTCAAAGAGGGCGGCAATGTGCTGCTGCTGGACGAGCCCACCAACGACCTGGACGTGAACACCATGCGGGCGCTGGAGACGGCGCTGGAGAATTTCGCGGGCTGCGCGGTGGTTATAAGCCACGACCGCTGGTTCCTGGACAGGATAGCGACGCATATCATGGCTTTCGAGGGCGACAGCCGCGTGGTCTGGTTCGAGGGGAACTTCTCGGACTACGAAGAGGACCGCCGCAAGCGCCTGGGCGCCGAGGCCGAAGTCCCGCACCGCATCAAGTACCGCAAACTCACGCGGTCATAAGAGGAAAAGGGGACGCTGATGACTAAATGACTATTTATCCACAGAGAGGAGGCAACGCCGGCAATTAGTCATTTAGTCATCAACGTCCCCATTATAAAAAAGCGTCCGAAGGGTCGGACGCTTTTTTATCGCCTGCCGGGTTATTTTATGTCGAGGCTGGTTTTAAGGATCTCAACGGCCTTTTCGGCGTTGGAGACGTTGATCAGCATGCGGGACGACTTGCCGCCCAGGGCGGTGCCGTAGACGGTGGTGATGTTGATGCCGTGGTCGGCCAGGGTCTTGGAGAGGCGCAGCAGTTCGCCGGGCTTGTCGGAGAGTTCGAGCGAGATCATCGGGGTGTCCACGGTGGTGAACCCGGCGCTGGTCAGGATGTAGCTTATCTTCTTGTCGGTGTCCACGGTCACGCGCACCACGCCCGAGTCGTCGCGTATCTCGGAGGCTATGCCGATGATGTTGACGCCTTCGTTGGCGAAGAGCTCGATGAAGCGGCACAGCGCGCCCGGCACGTTGGGCAGGAAAACCGTATATTGCCTGACAATTTTTATCGACATATATTCTCCAGGCCGTCCCCTCCGGCCATAACCTAATTTAATAATTTTTCCCCGGCATTAGCAACAGATATGTTGGCGGGGCGCTTTTTTATATAATTGGGAACGGAAGGGAAAACCATATGAAAACAATGAGAACCGGATTTTTGACGCTGTTCGCGGCCTGCCTGCTGTCCGCCCTGCCGCTTTCGGCCGGCGGGTTCAGGATGAACTGGTCGGAAGTGGAAGTGCTGCTGGACAAGGACGGCAAGGCGCAGGTTTCCTACACCGTCCGCTGGACCGCTACCGGCGGCCAGCTGCACGGCTTCTACTTCGAGGGCTTCCAGGAAACCCCGGTCTTCGACACGGCGCGCGCGCACGCGCTGGATGCGGCCGGCAACAGGTACCCGCTGGAGATAAAGAGGCTTTCCGACAAGAAATACGACATCATCCTGGCGGACGGCCGCGCCTTCACGAACGGCGAACTCACCTATTTCTTCAGGTACGCGGCGGACCTGGAGGCCTCCGGCAACGTGACGCAGACCATGTCGGGCGACAAGCGCCTGACGGTCTTCAACTGGTCGCCGGTGCAGTGGGAGGACCCGCTTGACCACCAGGCCGTGGTGGTGCGCTTCCCGCTGACCGCGCCGGCCGGCGGGCCGGACGAGACCTTCCTGCAGAAGACCGGCTTCATGACCGAGAAGTTCGTGAACGAGCGGTATATGATAGATTACCCGGGGGTAAAGAACCCCGCGGGCGAGAATATCTTCAGCGCGCGGTTCTTCAGGAAAAACCTGTCCGCCAAGTACCATTTCCAGATACAGGTATACCTCGGCGGGGAGGCGTTCGCGCTGAAGACCATGGCCTACGGGAATTTGCTGAAGGGCCCGCCGCAGAAGACGCAGTATATGCCCGCGCAGGAAAAGCATTATCTTAACCGCTATTTCCCCGGCGGAATGCTGGCTTCCCTGCCGGTAAGCCGCGGCGAGACCGTGTTCCTGGTGCTGCTGCTCGGCGGCCTGTTCTGCGTGGTGCCTTTCTTCATAATGACCGTGAAACAGAATTCAATGCTGACGGCGCAGGCCGGCATCGGCGCGGTCAACTGGGAGGGGAACGAATGGGTGCCCCCCAAGGTGCAGGTCGGCACATTCAGGAAACCCGGCAAGGTGGCCTCTAACCTGACGCCCATAGAGGTGGGCGTGCTGGTGGGCATGCCCATAGCCGAGCTGCTGTCGCTGATACTGGCCAATATGGAGCGCAAAGGCCTGCTGACCGTTCAAAGCTCCGAGCCGCTGAACATAAAGCGCGCGCCATATATCAATACCAGCAACGACGCGTATGAGACCGTGCTGCTGAACGCGGTCCGGCCCGACGGGACTCTTGAGACCGGGGCGATGAACGAGACCGTCAAGACCATCTCTACCGGCCTGGAGCAGAAGATGTGGGACTGCGACCTGGCGGCCACGAAGGAGTATTACCAGAAGCGGCTGGAAAAATACAGCCCGGGCGCCGCCGAGACGGACGCGGACTTTTACTGGGGCGGCTACCGCCGCCGCTACCATCACTATCAAAGCCCGGTGTATAACCGCGCCGACGCTGCGCTGAAGGACATCACCGCGAAAACCCCGGAGCTGAACGCCTCGTTCGATAATTTCAGGACCACGCAGGCCTGTTACGAGGGGGCTTTCAACCAGAGCGTCTGCCACGACGCCTGCCATTCGGCCTGCCACGACGCGTGTCACAGCGCCTGCCATTCGGCCTGTCATTCGGCCTGCCACGGCGCCTGCCACGGCGCCTGCGTGAGCGGCGGACACTAATGGGAGAAGGCCGGGGACTGTCCCCTTTACCGGCGAGCGAAGCGAGCGGTAGAAGGGGACTGTCCCCTGAGCGCAAGGAATTGTTCACTATGGACTGGAAAAAAAGGGTAGAGTGGATCGACGCCTACGCGGCGCGGATAAAGCCGTATGTCCGGGTGCGCGAGGCCGATTCGCTGCTGATAAAGATACCCAACCAGGCCTACAAGCTGAACCCGCAGGGGCTCAGGATACTTTCGTTCCTGTTCGCCGGCGGCAGCGTCTTTACCGTGCTGGAAAAATTCGAGGACAAGGAAAAGGTGTCGCTGGATATTTATTATTTCTTCCGCGACCTGGCGGCTCTCCTGAAAGGCTGCTATGACGAAAAAGAGGAAAGGAACGCCGTCGAGCGGACGCCGTTCGTGCTGCCGTACAACACCCTGCCCGTCCTGAGCGAGATAGCGGTCACCTACAGGTGCAATC
>Ga0156579_1564_pt1 | contig 8831 bp, 9 predicted proteins | sample RifOxyB2_FD_111970 | JGI IMG/M metagenome (GOLD analysis project Ga0156579, IMG submission 111970) | Elusimicrobia bacterium RIFOXYB2_FULL_62_6 | reverse complement strand
TGTGTGTACAGGGGAGGGCCTTGACAATTTGGTTATACGGGTGTATAATTATACAAGAGTATAACAATCGGCGGAGGAAAGTATGAGCAGACCAGCTTCGGGAACGGACCAGCGGCTTTTGAAGGCGGGAAAAGAGCTGCTGCGGGAAAAAGGCGTCATGGGCCTCAGCGTCAGGGAGGCCTGCCGCCGCGCCGGGGTCAATACCGGGATGTTCCATTACTATTTCGGTTCGAAAGACGAGTTCCTGAAAGCCGTCCTGAAGGGAATGTACGCCGAGTTCTTCGCCAGGTTCCAGATGGGTGTGGCGGAAGGCGCCGGCCCACGGGAGAAACTGAAGAACGCGCTTATAGCCGTGGGCAGGTTCGCGCGCGAGATAAAGGGCGTCGCCCCCGTCATATTGGCCGATGTGAGCCTGGGCAACAAAGAAGCTTTCGATTTTATAAGCGGGAATTTCCTGGAGCACGTGAAACAGCTTTCCGCGCTGGCCGCGCAGTGCCGGCCGCAGAGCGCGCTTAAAGCCCATTCCATACCGTATATGATAGGGGCGCTGCTGCCTACTATGGTGTTCCCGGTAATAATGGGCGGCATAATGGAGCGCCACGGCGTTAAAAAGCCCGGCGGGATAGAGTTCGACGCGCTGGCCGCGGAGTTCTTCTCCGACGAGGGGATAGCCGACCGGGCCGAGATAGCGCTGAGGGGGGTGGGCTTATGAACCTGGCTTTGTTCATTCTTCTGTTTGCGGCCGCTCCGGCCGGGGCCGGCGAACTGAACGTGACCCTGAAGACCGCCGAAGAGAGCGCGCTGTCCGCTTCCAACCAGTACAAAAGCGCCCTGCGCGCCGCCGAAGCGGCCGAAGCCGCCGCGGAGGCCGCCTCTTCGCCGCTCTACCCGCGCCTCGCACTTGAGGGCGCGCTGCGCTATAATTCGGAAGTGACCGAGATGAAGATAGGCCTTATCAGGCGGCCCCTCGGGGACAATTGGAATTACACGTTCGGTCCTTCCGCCTATTACACGCTTTTCGACGGCGGCTCGTTGCGGGATGTTTACGAGGCTGCCAGGAAGAACGCCGCCGCCAGAAAAGCAGAGGCCGAACAGGTCCGCCGGCAGACCGTGCTGAAAACCCGCGCCGCCTATTTCAAGATGCGGCTGGCGCTTGAAAAAGTCTACCTGATAGGCGAGAACCTGCAGTTAGCGCTCAGCCAGCTGAAGGATATGGAACTGGGGGTGAAGGCCGGGACGCGCAGCCGCCTGGACGGCATCAGGGCGCGCCAGGAGACGACGGCGCGCCGGCGGGACCTCCTGCGGGCCCGCAGCGAACTCTCTTCAGCCCTGCGCGAACTGGCGTTCATGTCCGGCTTCGAGCTGAACGGGGACGTCTCGCTGCCGCTGGACGCGCGCATGGCTGGCAGGGATTACGGCGGCGAGGCCGCCGGGGTATTCGTGAAAGCCGATGCGTACGCCGATATGTTCGAACGCATGGCGGGGGCCGCCACCCTGCTGGCGGATCCCTCCCCGCCTTCCGCCGATGCGCTGGAGAACGCCGCGGCGGCTTTCCGACTTTCCGCCGAAGCCCACAGGGCCGAATGGCAGCCGCGTCTTAACTTATGGGCGCGCAGTTCCCTCGACTACCCGAACGGACCCAATCTTTATTCCTTCCTGCAGAATTCGGCTTCGCTCTCGCTAGCCCTGCCCCTGTTCGAAAGCGGCAGGTCCGAAGAAAAGCGGCGCGAAGGGGAACTGAACGCTAAAGCGGCGCTGGAGCGGCGCGACGAGGTCCTGCGCGCCGCCGGGAGGGATTTCTACGAGGCCCGCGACGCCTACCGCGCGCTGAGGTCCGAGCAGGAGCTTAACAGCGCGGCGGTGGCGGAAGCGGAAGAAGCGGCCCGTCTGTCCTATGATGCTTATAACACGGGCAGCGGCACCTGGCTGGAAGTGGAGAGCGCTAACCTTAAGGTGCTGCAGGCCAAGACCGCCGCGGCGTCCGTCAGCGCGGAGATACTGCTCAAGCTGTCCCTGCTGGACAGCCTGTCCGCGCAGGACGGAAAATAAGGAGGATCTATGAAAAAAATAATAATACCTGTTTTGCTGGTGGCGGCCGCGGCCGCGTGGTATTTCCTGCGGGCCGGGGCCGGTAAGGATTTCCGCTACAGCGGCACCGTCGAAGCCACCGAGGTGGACCTGTCGGCGCGGGTGCCCGGCGTAATAGAGTCCTACGGCGCGCGCGAAGGCGAGCCGGTAAAAAAGGGGCAGGATGTCGCGGTGCTGGACTGCGCCGACCTGAAGCTGGCGGCCGGCATAGCCGCCGCCGATTTCAAGCGGACCGAAGAGCTGTTCCGAGGCGGTTCGGTTTCAAGGGAGAACTTCGACCGGCTGAAATACAGGCGCGACGATTCCGCGCTCAAGGTGGACTGGTGCTCCATCAAGTCGCCGGTCTCCGGCCGGCTGCTCTATGCCTACCGGGAGAAAGGGGAACTGGTGGCGCCCGGCACCCGGCTGGCCACCGTGGCCGACCTGTCGGAGGTCTGGGCGCGCATCTATGTCCCGCACGACGAACTGGCGAAGCTGAAGGCCGGTATGGAAGTCACCGGCTTCCTGCCCGAACTGGACGACCGGGAATTCCCCGGCCGCATAAGCGCCATTTATCCGGAGGCCGAGTTCACGCCCAAGAACGTGCAGACGCGCAAAGAGCGCACCCGGCTGGTCTACGCGGTCAAAGCCGGCTTTCCCAATCCCGGCGGCATACTGAAGCCCGGCATGACGCTGGAAATCAAGCTGCCGTGAATAGGGGGGGTGATGGTTACGAGTTGGTTCGCGGGACCTGTCGGCGGAATGGCTCGTCAGGCACGGCTCGCCACACCGTGGCTCGCCTCCTCACTCGGGCTCGGCGCTACGCAAGCCTCGCCCTCGCGACGGCCTTCCGAGCCATATCCGCCGCCACCCGCTCCAGTCATGCCAGGGAGCGTGTGACGGAAGGGTTTGTCTGTAGGGGCATCCGGACCCCGACCTGGTCCAGCATAGGAGGGGGAGGATAAGGGCGGCCGCGCTGGCCGACCCGGCCCCGGAAGACAAACCCTGCCGGCGCACGCGAACCTGACGAGGAAAAGATGGACAGTTTTTCAATAAAGACGGAGAACCTTAGAAAAGATTTCGGCGCGGTCAAAGCGCTGGACGGGGTCTCCGTGGATTTTTCCGCCGGCCTGCTGCACGGCCTCATCGGCTCCGACGGGGCCGGCAAGACCACCACGCTGCGCCTGCTGGCCGGCCTGCTCAAGCCTTCGGCCGGGCAAATAACCTATTTCGCCGGCGGTTCCGAACTGCCCTTCAGCGAAGTGCGGCCCGGCCTCGCCTATATGCCCCAGGCAGCCAGCCTTTACCCCGACCTCTCAGTGGACGAACACCTGGAATTCTTCAGGGAGCTTTATCAGCTTGATCCGGCGGTTTATTCCAAACGGTCCGGAGAACTGCTTGAAATAACCCGGCTGGGGAAGTTCCGGGACCGCAGGGCCGGCCAGCTATCGGGCGGCATGTACAAAAAGCTGGGGCTGATGTGCGCGCTGCTCCGGTCGCCGTCGATGCTGCTGCTGGACGAACCGACCAACGGCGTGGACCCGATAAGCCGCCGCGAATTCTGGGAACTGCTTTACGCCCTCTCCGCGCAGAAGATCCTGATAATTGTTTCCACCGCCTACATGGACGAGGCCGAGCGCTGCGCCCGGGTGCACCTGCTGGACTGCGGGCGGCTGCTGGCCTCCGGCGAGCCGCGCGCCGTGCTGAAACAGGCCGGCGCCGCAAATTTTGAGGAAATATTCATAAAACAGGGGGCGCGCAAATGAACGCCGGCCCCGCCCTCGAAGTGAAAGGCCTTTCCATCAAGTTCGGCGATTTCACCGCTGTGGACGACGTGTCCTTCACCGTCGGGCGCGGCGAGATATTCGGCTTCCTCGGGGCCAACGGCGCAGGCAAGACCACCACGATACGCATGCTCTGCGGCCTGCTCACTCCGACCTCCGGCTCCGCGCTGGTGGGCGGGCTCGGCTTTGCGGACGGCGGCCGAGGCATAAAGAAAATAGTGGGCTATATGTCGCAGAAGTTCACGCTTTACAACGACCTGACGGTCGGCGAGAACCTGGATTTCGCCGCCGGCCTGCGCAAGCTGGAACCCGGGTACGCTAAAAAGCGCCGCCTTGAACTGTTCGACCTGATAGCTTTCGACAAGCCCCTTTCCTCAATGGTCTCGTCCCTGCCCGGCGGCGTAAAGCAGGAACTGGCGCTGGCCGCGGCCATGCTGCACGACCCCGAGATAGTTTTTCTCGACGAGCCCACTTCCGGCGTGGCCCCGGCCTCGCGCGCGCGGTTCTGGGAGCTGATACGGAAGATCACCGGCCTGGGCAAGACGGTGATAGTGACCACGCATTACATGGACGAGGCCGAGAACTGCGGCCGCATAGCCCTGATGCGCACCGGGCGTCTGATAGCGCTCGGCTCGCCGGAAGAGCTGAAGCGGTCGGCTTTCCCGGGGCCCATGACCGAGCTGGACGCCGGCGGGGGGAACGAAGATTGTTTCCTGAAAAAGGTCAAAGGCGCGGCCGGGCTGCTGGAACTTTCGCCGCACGGCCGGCGCTGGCACGCCGCTTTCAGGGACGCGGCTTCGATGAGAGCCGCGCTGGAAGGGCTGCCGCAAGGCGTCTCAGTGTCGGTGATTAAGCCCTCGCTGGAAGATGTGTTCATCCGGCTGGTGGAAGGGACGGAAAGATAGTCTGAATATTATGTTCAACGTACACCGGGCATACGCCGTGGCGCGCAAGGAAGTGATGCACATCCTGCGCGACCCGTTCACGCTTGCGCTGGCCCTCGGCCTGCCGGTGATGCTGGTAACTTTCTTCGGCTACGCCATCGACTACGAGGTGAAAAACATCACGCTGGCCGTGTCCGACCGCGACAACGGTCCGGCCGCCCGCCGCCTGAAGGAGATCTTCTCGGCCTCGGGCTATTTCCGGCAGGTGGACATCCTGCCCGGCTCGGGGCCCGTAGCCATGCTGGATTCGGGGCGGGCTTCAGCGGCGCTTTTCATAGAGCCGGATTTTTCCCGTAAAATTAAAGGCGGCAGCCCGGTGCAGGCGCAGTTCGTGCTGGACGGCAGCGATAATTCCAAGGCCGGGACCATGGTGGGCTACCTGCCGGGCATACAGCGCGCGGCCCAGGCCCGCCTGACCGACCGGCCGCTGCGCGAGCCGCTCTCGGCGGAGACGCGGTTCCTCTATAACCCGGAGCTGAACAGCCGCTGGTTCACCGTGCCGGGCCTGGCCGCTGTTATAATCGGCCTGCTGGCGATACTGCTCACGGCGATGACCGTGGCGCGGGAATGGGAGAACGGCTCGATGGAGCTGCTGCTCTCCACACCGGTGCGGCCGCTGGAGATAATGGCCGGCAAGATTGCGCCGTACGGTGTGCTGGTGCTGGCCGGGGTGTTCTTCGTTTACCTCATAGCCCGGCTGGTCTTCGGCGTGCCGTTCGCCGGCAGCCACCTGCTTTACCTGGCGGCCTGCCTGCTTTTCATAACCGCCGCGCTGGCGCAGGGCCTGTTCATTTCCATCATAACCCGGCAGCAGCAGATAGCCATGCAGCTGGGCATGGTAACCGGGCTGCTGCCTTCCATGCTGCTGTCCGGCTTTATCTTCCCCGTCGAGAGCATGCCGGAATTCTTCAGGTACCTGACCATGCTGCTGCCGCCGAGATGGTTCATGGCCGCCTCGCGCGGGATAATCCTGAAGGGGGCGGACCTGCGCGAGCTGGCCGTGCCGTTCCTCGCGCTGGGGCTTTTAAGCGCGGGAATGCTGGCGCTGGCGCTGAAGAAATTCAAGACTGATTTGGAATAACGTGCCGGGGCCGGGGACTGTCCCCTGACCATAAAAGTCTATATGACCATCACGCTGAAAGCGTTCATCAAGAAGGAGCTGGTGCAGGCGCTGCGCGACGTCAGGATGCGCATGCTCCTGTTCGGCGCTCCAATAATACAGCTGACCATCTTCGGCCTGGCGCTGAATACGGAGATAAAGAACATAAAGCTGGCGGTCTTTTCGCGGCCCGGGGACGCCGCTTTCGAGCGCTTAACGGAGAAATTCTACGCCTCGGGCTGGTTCCTCCCCGTAGAGAACCGGGGACTGCCCCCGGAGTATAAGAGGCTGTTTGCTTCTAAGCAGGAAGAAGACGCCTTCGAACTCATCGCTTCCGGCCGCGCCGACGCCGCGCTGATAGCGCCGGACGAGGGCCTGGCCCGCTCCGCGGCGCGGGGCGGGGGAAAGATGCAGCTGCTGGTGGACGCCACCAACGCCACCAAGGCCCGTGCGGTAGAGATGTACGCGAAAAGCATAATAGCCGCCGAGGCGGCCCGGGAATTCGGCGGGGCGGGCGAACCGGCGCTCAAGTTCGACGTGCGGGTGCTTTACAACCCGGCCATGGAGTCGTCGATGTTCCTTGTGCCCGGCGTGATGGGGATGCTGGTCTGCCTGGTGACCATCATACTGACGGCGATGTCTATCACGCGCGAGCGGGAGATGGGCACTTTCGAGACCATAGTTTCCGCCCCGCTTTCCGACGCTGAGGTGCTGCTCGGGAAGACGGTGCCTTTCATCCTGCTCGGCCTGGCCGACGCGGCGCTGGTGGTGACCGCCGGACACCTGATATTCGGCGTGCCGCTGCGCGGCCCGCTGTGGCAGCTGGCGATGGCGGCCCTGGCGCTGGTGGTCAACACGGTCAGCATCGGCACCTTCGTCTCCACGGTGGCAAAGAACCAGCAGCAGGCGATGCTGGGCGGTTTCATGTTCCTTTTCCCCGCCATACTGATGAGCGGCGTGATGTACCCGGTGGAGAATATGCCCGGGGCGATAATTGCCGTGGCCTACCTGGACCCGCTGATGTATTTCGTGCGCCTTATCAGGAACATCATGCTGAAGGGCGGCGATCCGTATGTTTTCTGGACCAACCTGGGCGCGCTCTGGCTGATGGCGTTCTTTGCGGCCGGCCTGGCGTACAAGCGCTTCAGGCAGACGCTGAATTAAAGACCGGGGACTGTCCCCTGACAGTAAGGAGACCAAAATGAAAAGAAGCGAGAACAAAGAAGACCTGCGCGGAAAAGCGCTGAAAGCCAAAGACCTGGTGGCCTACGACAAGGGCGCGGTGGTCAGCCGCACGATAATCGAAAAGAAGACCGGCACGGTGACGATATTCTCTTTCGACAAAGGGCAGGGGCTTTCGGAGCACACGGCGCCGTTCGACGCGATGGTGGAGATACTGGACGGCGAGGCGGAAATAACCGTCGCCGGCAGGCCGCATAAGGTGAAGGCGGGGGAATTCATCATCATGCCCGCCAACAAGCCTCACGCGCTGAAAGCGGTGAAAAAATTCAAAATGGCCCTCATCATGATAAGGTCCTGAAATTCCACAATTAAGTACTTCGCGGAATATTAAGTATAATAGGAAATGCAGGCGGCGAAGCCGGGGGACGCCGGTTTCCGCCTCCTGTTTCCTATTTCAATTATCGAGGTCAAGATCATGAAAGCACTCGTAAAAAAATTACCTGAAAAAGGGCTCTGGCTGGAGGACGTGCCCAAGCCGGAGATAGGCGACCACGAAGTCCTGATCAAGATAAAACAGACCGCCATCTGCGGCACCGACATCCACATTTACGAATGGAACGACTGGGCGCAGAAAACCATACCGGTGCCGATGCACGTGGGCCACGAATTCGTGGGCGAAATAGCCGAAATGGGCAAGCACGTGCAGGGGCTTACTCTGGGCGAAAAGGTTTCCGGCGAGGGGCATATAGTCTGCGGGCACTGCCGGAACTGCCGCGCGGGCCACAGGCACCTCTGCATAAACACCAAGGGCGTCGGCGTTAACCGCCCCGGCGCTTTCGCCGAATACCTGGCCATACCCTCAAAGAATGTTTTCCCGATACCCGAAGGCGTCAGCGACGACGAGGCCTCCATCCTGGACCCGCTGGGCAACGCCGTGCACACGGCGCTTTCCTTCGACCTCATAGGCGAGGATGTGCTCATCACCGGCGCGGGGCCCATCGGCATAATGGCCGCGAGCATAGCACGGCACGTCGGCGCGCGGCACGTGGTGATAACCGACGTCAACGAATACCGCATGGGGCTGGCCAGGAAGCTGGGCATAGAGAACGTGGTGGACGTCAGGAAAGAAAAGATCAGCGACGTGATGCACCGCCTCAAGATGACCGAGGGCTTCGACGTCGGGCTCGAAATGAGCGGCAACGCCCAGGCCTTCAACGATATGATAACCTCCGTAAAGATGGGCGCGAAGATCGCCCTGCTGGGGCTGCTGCCGGCCAACACCGTAATTCCCTGGAACCAGGTAATTTTCAAGGCCCTTTTCCTGAAGGGCGTCTACGGGCGCGAGATGTTCGAGACCTGGTACAAGATGTGCGCAATGCTCACCAGCGGCCTGGACATAAAGCCCATAATCACCCATAAATTCCCGGTGGCGCGGTTCAAAGAAGGCTTCGAAATAATGGCCTCCGGCAATTCCGGGAAGATAATACTGGACTGGACCGGTGTTTGAGGGGCCGGATCCTGTAATAAAAATATAACTATTTGTACATTGACAGGCATAAGCCGGCAGGATATACTTTCCTTGGGGCTTTATAACCGCTTTTTGAACGGTCAGTGACAAATAATGTCGAAAGCAGCCGGTACTGAACTTGCCAATGGGAAACGCGGACGGGCTCTTGCCGCCCGCGCCGTGCTGCTGGCTTTCGCCCTGGCGGCGGGGCTGGCCGGGCGCGCCCTGGCCGTTACGCCGACGAGCCC
>Ga0156579_1266_pt1 | contig 9673 bp, 9 predicted proteins | sample RifOxyB2_FD_111970 | JGI IMG/M metagenome (GOLD analysis project Ga0156579, IMG submission 111970) | Elusimicrobia bacterium RIFOXYB2_FULL_62_6 | reverse complement strand
TGGCGGCCAAAGCGGCCAGGGCCTTGTCATAGAGGCCGGCGTCCATTAATTCCCTGACGCGCTGGCCGGAGCCCGCGGCGGCGCCCGGCCCGTCCGCGGGGACCGGCGCTTCGGCGGCGCCCTGGTACTCTTCGCCGGCGGCCGGGTCCTCCTTGCGCATCCTGACGGCCACCAGTATCCCCACGATCCCGACAACGACCGCGGCGCCCGACAGCATTAAAACCAGGCCGAATTTGTTAGAAGAAGAGCGCTGCGCGGCGGGCCGCTCCACGGCGGCCATAGGGTACGCGGCCGTGAACGGCGTCTTGACCTTAAGAACGGCGGGGTTTACCGACGCGGCCGGCTTGCCCGAGGTAACATCCATTTGGACCGTCGGCGGCTCTTTCTGTTTTTTTTGGGCAAAAGCCAGCGCCATTTCGGCGTTCTCGAAATCCGGCTTTATCTCCAGGGCCTGCTTGAACTCCCGGATGGCGTCCTCATACTCCTGCGCGTCCAGATACTTCGCCCCCCGCTGAAAATAAGACCCGGCCAGGAGGTCCCGGATCCCGGCCTTCAGGTCTGGATTCAGCGAAGCGGCAGCTTTAAGGTTCTCTATCGCCGCGGTATAATCTTCCCGGTCGTAAGCCTTTTTACCCGCCTGAAAGCGCTCGTTGGCCTTATTGATACGCCCGGGGTCATTCGCCCTGTTGCCGCGCTCGCGGTCATCCGCCTTATTGAGATGCCTGAAGTCAGGGGGTCCTTCTCCCGGCTGGCCCGGGAACTCGCCCGGGAGATCCCCCGGGAAAGCGCCCGGGATGGGACCGGGGAAGCCGCCGGGGGGAGGACCCGGCTGCGAAAGCAGTCTTTCAACTCCCGGCGGAAGCTTCAGGGCGCCGCCGGACATGTTCGGCGCGTCGATCGGGTTACAAACAGAAATGTTCCCGTTCTGTGCCCGGCACCTGCAGCCCTTCAGGCCTTTTTGGGCGGGGGGAACGCACTTTTCTCCTTCGAGACAGCCCCAATATTTGTCGTGCTCGTCCTTAAAGCATTTCACTTCCGCGGCCGCGTCGGCGGCCGGAAGCGCGAGCAATAAAATAAAAAGGACGGTTCCGCTCATGTATTTGAACGGCGGGAGGCCGGATAACGATGACAAAGACAGGCCCCCGCCGTTATCCCAATATTCTATAAGATAGCGTATCGCTTGGCAATTACGCTGCCGCCGGAGAGCAAAAGCGTTTTCAGCGGCCGGGACCGGCGGTAAGGCGCCCCAGCTCTTCGGCCAGGATATCCAGCCCGGCCGCCGTACAAAGCGCGGCCAGCTTTTCGCGCACGGCCGGGTTCGCGGCCAGGAGCGGGGACCCTTTCACGCTTTCGAAGGCAGCCCACGCGCTGTCCACGTTCCCCATGCGCAGGTGTATCTCGAACAGGTTTATCCTGTCCACCGCGGTGATATGGCGCGCGTCTTTGGCGGAGAAGGCCGCCAGCGCAGCCCCGTAGCCGCCGGAATCCATCAACCGCCTGATCTCCCGGTCATAGCCGTCAGGGCCGGGAGGTTCTGCGGGGCCGAAAGGATTCAGGCGGCCGCGCCTGAGGGCCAGCCTGCCCCATACCAGGACCGCGATCACAAGCAGGAAGATGGCCCAGGCAAGGACCCTGGGGGCCGGGCCTGGCCCGGCGTAGGAACTGTCCCCCCGCGCCCGGCCGCCCGGGTATTCGGGGGTATTTATCGGCTCGCCCGGGGCCGGGACGGCGCCCGGGTCGCCGGGGGGCGTTCGCCCGGAAGCAGCGGGAACGCGCGGTCCGCTACGGCTTGACGACCAGGCCCGGGCTGAAGAGGTCCGCGGCGTCCCGGAGCCCCTCCTTTTTTCGTCCAGGGCGCTGGCGTACGCGAATTTGGCTTTCGGAAGATCCGGTTTCAGCCTGAGCGCTTCCTTAAAATCGTCTATGGCTTTATCGTATTCCCGCCGGCCGGAATAGTTCAGCCCGCGCTGTAAATAGGAATGGGCCAGTTTATCCCCGGCGTGGACCAGCATATCCGGGTTTAAAGAGACGGCCTCTTTAAAAGCTTCTATGGCGGCGGGATGATCGCCGGAGTCATACGCCTTGAGGCCGGCCTGGTAGCGGGCGCTGGCGGCCATTATCTGCGGATCGCCGGCGTGCGCCGGGCCTGTACCGCCCTGCTGCTGCCCCGGCAGGAGCGGCATCGGCAGCGGCACGAATCCGGGCGGGGGCGCTGTGCCGGCTTTCAGGGAAGCGGAAATGCCGCGGCACCCGGAGAGGGTGCCGTCCTTCGCCCTGCACCTGCAGTCGGCCGGGGAGGAACCGGCGGAAATATCGCAGACAGTGCCGTCGGCGCAGCCCATTTCCCGGCCGGCGCTGTACACCCCGCAGCCGGCGTCCGCGGAAACGGACGCGGCCGCGAAAGCAAGCAGCAATAAATTCAGGATAGCTACGCGCATGGATTCAGCCGCCCGCAGCGGCAAGGCCCCTCCCCGCAGATGTTCCCATATTCTATAAGATACCCGGCCCATTGGCAATTTATCCGGCCGCCGGCGCCAACCGCTTCATAAAACGAACAGCGCGGGCTTTCCTTGCCCGCGCTGTTCGTTCAGCCTTACGGCGGCCTTCGCGCCTCAGGGCCTGTGCTTCTTGCGGAACTCGGCGAGCTTCAGGCGCACCGCCGCGCGCCTCAGGGACGCCTGGGCGGCGTCCATATCCAGGTCCTTGCCGCGCATCGCCAGCGCTTCCTTGGCCTTCTGGTAGGCCTGGCGGGCGCGCTCTTCGTCCACTTCCTTGGACAGCTCGGCTGCCTCCGCCAGGATCAGGACCTTGTTCTTGTGTATCTCCGCGAAGCCGCTCAGCACCGCGAAGATCTCGCGCTTTTGATGTCCTTCCCTGTACCTCAGGAAACCTTCCTTCAGCTGCGCAACGAAAGAGATATGGCCCGGCAGTATGCCCATCTCTCCGTCGAAAGCGGGGATGGAAACGAAATCCACCGCTTCGTCGGCAAGGACGGACTTCTCCGGCGTGAGTATGGTCAGCGAAAGCTTGTCTTTCATAAGCGGGCCTTTTCGGCTATTTCTGTTCCTTGCCGCGCTCGATGACCTCGTCGATGCCGCCGGCCATGTAGAACACCTGCTCGGGCAGGGCGTCCAGCCTGCCGCTGATTATCTCTTTGAAGCCGCGGATGGTCTCCTTCAGCGTCACGTATTTACCCGGCCGGCCGGTGAACTGCTCGGCCACGAAGAACGGCTGCGAAAGGAATTTCTGTATCTTGCGGGCGCGCGAGACCACCTGCTTGTCCTCGTCGGACAGCTCGTCTATGCCGAGGATGGCGATGATATCCTGCAGCTCCTTGTAGCGCTGCAGTATCTTCTGCACGCCGCGCGCCGTCTGGTAATGGTCTTCGCCCAGCACCAGCGGGTCCAGTATCCGGGAAGTGGAATCCAGCGGGTCCACGGCCGGGTAGATGCCCAGCTCCGAAATGGCGCGGGACAGCACGATGGTGGCGTCCAGGTGCGTGAACACGTTGGCCACGCCGGGGTCGGTCAGGTCGTCGGCCGGCACGTAGACCGCCTGTATGGAGGTTATGGCGCCCTTCCTGGTGGAAGTGATGCGCTCTTCCAGCTGCCCTATCTCGGTGGTCAGGGTTGGCTGGTAACCGACGGCCGAGGGCATGCGGCCCAGCAGGGCCGACACTTCGGCGTTGGCCAGCACGTAGCGGAACACGTTGTCCAGGAACAGCAGCACGTCGCGGCCCTTGGTGTCCCGGAAATATTCGGCCTGCGTCAGGGCGGTGAGGCCCACGCGCGCCCTGGCGCCCGGGGGCTCGTTCATCTGCCCGTAGACCAGGCAGGTCTTGGAAAGCACGGTGCTGCCGTCGGAAAGCTTGGAATCGTTCATGTCGTGCCAAAGGTCGTTGCCCTCGCGGGACCGCTCGCCGACGCCGCCGAAAACGGAATAGCCGTGGTGCTGGCGCGCCACGTTGTTGATGAGCTCCATGATGACGACGGTCTTGCCCACGCCGGCCCCGCCGAACAGGCCTATCTTGCCGCCCTTCACGAACGGCGCCAGCAGGTCCATGACCTTGATGCCCGTCTCGAAGATCTCGGGCTCGGTCTTCTGCTCGGTCAGCGGCGGCGGCAGGCGGTGTATGGGCAGGTGGTCCGCCGCCTTTATCGGGCCGAAGGAATCCTTGGGCTCGCCCAGCACGTCCATCAGACGGCCCAGGCAGGCCTCGCCGACGGGCACCGTGACCGGGGCGCCGGTGTCGGTGACGGCCAGGCCCTTGCTCAGGCCGGTGGTGGCGCCCAGCGTGATGGCGCGCACGGTGTTGTCGCCCAGGTGCTGGGCGGTTTCCGCCGTCAGCACGGTGTCTTTCCCTTCGTCCTTGTAATTTATCTTCAGGGCGTTAAGTATGCTGGGCAGTTCGCCCTGTTTGAACTCCACGTCTATCACGGGCCCGATGATCTGCACGATCTTTCCGATGCTCATAAAATCTCCTTGTCGATTATCGGGCGGTTACCCGCCCAGCGCTTCCGCGCCGCTTACGATCTCGTTCAGCTCTGTGGTTATCATGGCCTGGCGCATCTTGTTGAGCTTGAGCGTAAGGCCCTCTATCAGCTCGCAGGCGTTCTTCGAGGCCGACTCCATGGCGTTCATCCTGGCGGCCAGCTCCGCCGCCTGCGACTCGAGCAGTATCCGGTAGAGCTGCGCGCCTATATACCTGGGCAGCAGCGCTTCCAGCAGCTTAAGCTTGTCCGGCTCGAAATCGAAATCCCTGAAGCTCCCCCCCGCCGGCCCGGAAAGTTCCAGTATGTGCCGCTTGAGCGGCAGCAGCCCCGCGTTGACCACCCGCTGCGCGATAAGGGATTTAAATTCGTTATAGACCAGCGTGACGCTCTCCACGCCGCGGTCGGCGTAAAGCCTGGTGATATGTTCGGCCAGCAGGTTGGCGTGCACGTAACTGACCTTCGGGAAGATGCCGACCATCTCGTTGACTATCTCCAGGTCCACGCCCTTGAGCCGCTTCAGGAAATCCCTGCCCTTCCTGCCGACGCAGACCGCGTAGATCTTTTTGTCCTTGTTGGCCCTCAGCCAGGCCACAGCGTTCTTGAGCAGGTTGGTGTTGAACGAGCCCGCCAGGCCCTTGTCCGAGGTTATCAGCACCAGCCCGGCGGACCCGGCGCCCTTGCGGGACTCGAACAGCGCGTGGGCCGGGGAGGAGTTGAAGTCCTCGGTCTCCATCTCGGTGTAGAGGTCGGCTATCATATGCTCCATCTCCCTGGCGAACGGCCGGGAGGCCAGGATGGAGTTCTGGGCGCGCTTGATGCGCGCCGCCGCCACCATCTTCATGGCGTAGGTGATCTGCTTGATGCTCTTGACGGAGCTGATATGCTTCCTGATGTCGCGCAAAGAGGCCATAGATTTCTTGTGCTTTTGGACCTTTACGGTCAGGGGACAGTCCCCTTCTACCGCAAGGCTATGCCAGTGCCGTATCGAGAGCTATGCTCATCAGACGGCCTCACTTCGTTCGCCGGTAAAGGGGACAGTCCCCGTTTTTACCGGGGCTTATTTCCTGCCTTCCTTCTCCATTGTCGCCACGTAGTCCGCTATGCCGTCCTCCAGCTTCCATTCCGGCCGGTAGTTCAGGTGCGCCTTGGCGCGCCGCAGGTCGGCGTGTGTTTTTTGCTGGTAAAACCCGTAAGGGTTGTCGAAATATTCAGGCGCCAGGTCCGTCTTCATGGCCTTGTTCAGGCAGTCTATGACCCGGTTAAAATTCTCCGGCACACCGGAGGCCACGTTGCAGACGCAGGTGGCGTCGGCGTCGAGGGCGTTTAGGTTTGCCCGCACCACGTCCTTCACGTAGACGAAATCGCGCATCTGCTCGCCGAACTTGAAGATCCGCGGCCGCTTCCCGGCCTTCATCTGCAGGTAAAGCTGGTACATCATGCTGGCTACGTGGCCCTTGTAATATTCGCGCGGCCCGTAGACGTTGAAATACCGCAGCCCGACAAGCTTGATGTCCGGGTGGGCGGCCGCGAAATCCCCGGCCAGGTTGTCCATCATCGCCTTGGAGAATCCGTAGACGTTCTCCGGGGTCGGGACCTGGTCTTCCTTCATCGGGCAGGGAGCGTTGCCGTAGACCGCGGCGGAAGAGGCGTAGACCACTTTTTTCACGCCGTATTCCAGCGCGTATTTCAGCACGTTCCTGAAGCCCTCGACGTTGGCCTCCATCATTTTTTTCTGGTCCATGACGGTGGTGTCGGTGTTGGCCGCTTCGTGGAAGATCGCGTCGACGGCCCCCACTTTTCCAAGCCAGCCCTCGCTGAGGACGTCCTCGGCTATCACATCGCCCTTGAAGCCCTGCAGTGTCCTGTAATCGCCGGAGGAAAAACTATCCAGCACGGTAACGAAGGCCTTGCGCTCGCTCTCCAGCGCCAAAGCGATATTGGAGCCCACGAACCCGCCGCCGCCGGTGACCAGGTATCTCATAGATCCCCTTTGCTAAGACCGCTTCTTGAATTCCGTTATCGCGGCCACCAGCCGGGCCTCGAGGTCCGCGTCCAGCTGCTTTTTCTTCGCCACGTCGTCCAGCAGGTTCGCGTACCTGTCACGCACGTATTTCAGCAGCTCCGACTCGAATTTCCTTATCGCCGGCAGCTCCACATCGTCCAGGTAGCCCCTGGTGCCGGCGAAGAGCACCAGCACCTGCTCGGCCACGGGCATGGGCTGGTACTGGTCCTGCTTCAGGAGCTCCACCATGCGTTCGCCGCGCCGCAGCTGCTCCAGGCTGGATTTGTCCAGGTCGGAGCCGAACTGCGCGAAGGCGGCCAGCTCGTTATACTGGGCCAGGTCCATCCTCAGGCGGCCGGCCACCTGGCGCATGGCCTTGATCTGGGCGGAGCCGCCCACGCGGGACACCGAGATGCCCACGTTGACCGCGGGCCGTATGCCGGAATGGAACAGGGAGGACTCCAGGTAGATCTGCCCGTCCGTGATGGAAATGACGTTGGTGGGGATGTAGGCCGTGACGTCGTTAGCCTGCGTCTCCACTATGGGCAGCGCGGTCAGCGACCCGCCGCCGTTCTTTTCGGAGAGCTTGCAGGCGCGCTCCAGCAGCCTTGAATGCAAATAGAACACGTCGCCGGGATAGGCTTCGCGGCCGGGCGGGCGCCGCAGCAGCAGCGACATCTGCCTGTAGGCCTGCGCGTGCTTGGAGAGGTCGTCGTAGATGACCAGCGTGTGCCGGCCTTCCCACAGGAAGCCTTCGCCGATGGTGCAGCCGGAGTAGGGCGCCAGGTAAAGCAGCGAGGCCGGCTCCGAAGAGCTGGCGGAAACGATGATGGAATATTCCATCGCGCCGTGGTCGGCCAGGGTCTTGGCCACCCGGGCCACGGTGGATTCCTTCTGGCCGATGGCCACGTAGATGCAGATGGGGCGCGTGGCGGCCGGCTCGTTCTTCTGGTTCAGGATGGCGTCTATCGCTACGGCCGTCTTGCCGGTCTGCCTGTCGCCGATGATGAGCTCGCGCTGGCCGCGGCCGATGGGTATCATGGCGTCGACGGCCTTCAGGCCGGTCTGCAGCGCCTCTTTCACCGGCATGCGCTCCAGTACGCCGGGCGCGATGATCTCAACGGGGCGCGTCTTCTTCGCCTTTATAGGGCCCTTCCCGTCTATCGGCTTGCCGAGCGGGTTCACCACCCTGCCTATCAGCTCGGGCCCCACCGGGACTTCCATTACGCGGCTGGTCCGGCTCACCCGGTCGCCTTCCTTTATAAGCGAGTCCTGGCCCATCACTACGGCGCCGACGTTCTCGCGTTCGATATTAAGGACCATCCCCTGCACGCCGCCCTCGAACTCCACCAGTTCGCCTATGACGGCGCTGTTCAGGCCGTAGATGCGGGCTATGCCGTCGCCGACCTGCAGCACCTGGCCGGTCTCGCTCAGCTGCGCCTCGGGGACGAATTTTTCTATCCGCTTCTTGATGATGTCCGTTATCTCTTCGGGTCTGATCATGGTTGTCCTTTAATCGGCGAGTATGCTCTTTTTAAGCTTTTCCAGCCTGCCTTTAATGGTGGCGTCTATGAATAGATCGTTTATCCTGATCCGGAGTCCGCCTATGGCCTCCTCCGAAACTTCCGCGCGGACCAGCGGCTTTTTTCCCAGCACCGCCGCGAGGTCCTTCTCAAGGCGGGCCAGCTCTTCGCGGGACAGCGGGTGCCGTGAATAGACCTCGGCCCGGACCAGCCCCGCGTGGGAATTGAAGAGTTCCTCGCACTCCGCCAGGGCCGCGTCCAGCAGGTAGAACCTGTTCTCTTTCAAAAGCAGCCGGGCGAACTCCGCCGCGGGGGACGCGCCCAGCCCGCCGGGCAGCAGCTTGGCGAGGATCTCTTTTTTATTCTCGAAGCCGACCAGCGGGTGCAGCAGCAGCTTTTTGAACTGGCCGGCGGCGGCGCGGACTTTTTCAAGCTCGCTTATCCTGCTCCTGGCCGTGGACTCGCCCAGCGGGGTGGAGAACGCCTGCCCGTGCAGGGCCATGTAGGCCCTGGCGTAGCGTTTGGCGAGCGTGATGTCGGCAGCTTTCATAGCCTGTATTTCGCGTCTTTAGCCTCGAGCTCTTTCAGGAAGCGGTCCACCAGCTCGGTATTGGACTTCTGGTCCACGCTCCTGAGCAGCACCTTTTCGGCCGCCAGCAGCGCCATCCCGGCCACCTTGTCCTTGAGTTCCTTGGCCATCTCGCGCCGCTGCGCCTCTATCTCGTTCTTGGCCGTTTCCAGCATCGCCGCCCCGGCCTTCAGAGTGTGCTCCAGTATCTGTTCCCTCTCCCTGGCGCCCTGCGCGCGCGCCTGCTCCAGCTGGGAACCCACTTCCGCCTTCAGCTCGGCCAGGCGGGCTTCAAGCTCGGCCTTTATCTTTTCGGACTCGGCGCGGGCCTTCTCCGCGGCCTCCCTGTCGTGGCGCAGGGAGCGCTCGCGCTCTTCCACGGCCTTGATGAGGGGGGCCCAGGCTGTTTTAGAGAGCAGGACCACCAGCAGTATGAATATGCTTATGGTCCAGAACATCAGGCCGAATTCGGGCTTTATCAACGCTTCCATAGGAATACTCCCGTCGGATCAGGGTCGGGGACGTCAGAGCCGGAGACGTCAGAGCCGGGGACATACCTTGCCGCAAGGTGTGTCCCCAATGCTTGATACTTATTTATGCGCTTCGGACTGCGCGGCCGCCGCGCCGCCGCCGGCTCCGCCTTCGGACTTCGGCATGCCGAAATTCATTACGGCCAGCAGGCAGATGACCAGCGCGAAGAACGCGAGGCCTTCTATCAGGGCGGCCGCGATGATCATCGTGGTCCGCAGGGCGCCGCCGGCTTCGGGCTGGCGGGCCGTGCCGTCGAGCGCGCTCGAGGCCAGCTTGCCGATGCCCAGGCCCGCGCCCACCAGCGTCAGGCCGGCGCCTATGCCGGCGCCTATGTAGCCGAGTCCCAAAAACATCATGTCGTTCATTTAGTTCCTCCAGTTGTTAATGCGGGTGCATCGAAGCGCCCGTAAAGATCGCGGTCAGAAAAGTGAATATATACGCCTGCAGGAAAGCCACGAACAGCTCCAGCAGGAGCACGAACAGGATAAGCAGCACGGCCGCCGGCGCCGCCACCCCCAGCCCCAGGAAGGGGCTCACCGCCCCGAACATGAAGATG
>Ga0156579_1258_pt2 | contig 9727 bp, 7 predicted proteins | sample RifOxyB2_FD_111970 | JGI IMG/M metagenome (GOLD analysis project Ga0156579, IMG submission 111970) | Elusimicrobia bacterium RIFOXYB2_FULL_62_6 | reverse complement strand
ACGCTATGTGATACCTAGCGTCTATTTCCTGCATTATGTGCACTCAGGCGGCAAGGAAGTGCGCAGGATAGGAGTCAGAAAATGAAGAGAATACTTTTATTGATCGTTCTTGCGGTTTCCGTCCGCAGCTTGTCCGCCCAGGAAAGCGGCTATTTCCTCAAGCTGCCTATGTCCGTGAGGGGCGCCGCGATGGGCGACGCTTTTACGGCCCTGGCCAACGAGCCGCTGGGCATCTACTACAACCCGGCCGGCATAGCCCTGATGAAGCGCCCCGCCGTCTCCCTGGCGCACCACGTCTACCTGCAGGAGATAAGCGGCGAAACGGCCGGCTTTGCGATGGAGTTCGGGAAGTTCTCCGTGGGGCTGGCGCCTACCGTGTTTAAAATGACGGAGGAGAAGGTGTACGATTCCTTCGGCAACGACACCGGCGAGACTTTCGGCTACGAGTCGATGATAGTGCCGGTGGCCCTGGCCGGATATTTCGGCCCGGTGGCGGTCGGCGCCGCGGCCAAAGCGTACTCCGAAGAGCTGGGCGGGGAGTCCTCAAAAACCACCGCGTTCGACATAGGCGCGATCTACAAGTTCAACAGCCTGCTGTTCGGTATTTCCGCCCAGAATTTAAGCGGCACCATCTTCGACTACCCGCTGGCGAAGATCCAGCGTTTCGGCGCGGCCTATGTCGGCAGCCGCTTCCGCGTTGCGGCGGACGCGGTCAAGGAGGGCTCGGCCGGCAATTACTTCAACGTCGGCGGCGAGTATTCGCTCATTGAAATGATCCGGCTGAGGGCCGGGATGCGGCTGCGCGAGGAGTTCGGCGGCCCGACTTTCGGCCTGGGCGTGAACCTGGGTAATTTCGCGATAGACTACGCTTTCGTCGGGTACGGGGACCTGGGCGACACACATAAGGCCGGCATAACCTATATGTTCGGGGAAAAGGAACAGGCGGAAGAGGCGGCCCCGGCGCCGCTAGAGGCGAATACCGCCAACTCCATACCGGAGCTTAAGTGGACGGGGGAGGAAAATTACGCGGCGGGCGGGATAAGCACCGGCACGGGCAACAACGCCACGGCCTTCGTGTACCGCGTGAAATACGCGGACGCCGACGGCAACGCCCCGGCCCGCGGCTACCCGAAAGTGCATATCACCAAGGACGGCTCCGAGATCTCCGGCAGCCCGTTCACGATGGAATTCATTTCCGGCGACAACAGGGCCGGCGCCGTCTTCTCGTATTCGAAGATGCTCCCTGTCGGCAACGCCTACGCCTATTTCTTCGAAGCCCGGGACACTGCCGGCGCCCTGGCCTCCGGCCCGCCGGCCAAGCCGTCTTTCGCCCCGGTGGTCTCAAAGCTCGAAGAGGTGAAAATGTTCGGCGGGACCAACGTGGCCGTGGCCGACTTCATCGGCAAGAACGTGTCGCAGGCGGACGCGTCGATAGTGGGCGACTTCCTGCGCACGGAGCTGGTCAACACCGGGCAGTTCAACGTGATGGACAGGAACAACATGGACACCGTGCTGGCCGAGCAGAAATTCCAGACCAGCGGCTGCACCGAGCAGCAGTGCGCCGTGGAAATGGGCAAGCTGCTCAATGTAAAGCGGATGCTGGTGGGCTCGCTTTCCAAGCTTTTGGACAGCTATTTTATCACGGTCAACGTCGTGGACGTGGAGACCGGCAAGATAATAGCGTCCTATGACGCCGAGGCCTCTTCTTCCAAGGAGCTCAGGAACGCATGCAGAAAATTAGTGGAAAAATTGTCCAAGAAGTGATCTTCGCGGGGGCGCTGCTCCTGCTGCCGGCGAACGGCCGGGCGGCCGGCTTCAGCGCCGGCGACAGGGCGCCCGATTTCGAACTGACGGACCTGAACGATAAAGCCGTGTCCCTTTCCGGGATCCTCCGCGAGGACAGGCCAGTGGTGCTTTCCTTTTTCGGCACCTGGTGCGAAAGCTGCCTGAAGGAAATGCAGGACCTGGCCGAAATAGCCCCGAAATACAAAGCCGCGGTCTACCTGGTCGGCGTGGACGCCGACAAGGACAAGCTGGTAAGGTTCGCGGAAAAGCATAAAATACAGTTCCCCATCCTCTGGGACCCCAAAGCCAAGACTATCGGAAGGAAGTACGACCTTTTCCGCGGGGCGTTCGTGGTGGTTCCCAAGGCGTTCATTATCTCCCCTGCCGGCAGTATCGAGTACGTCTCGGAGTCGTATGACGACGAGAAAAAGGCCGTCCTTACGGCGAAGCTGGCCGAGGTGGCCGCGAAGAAGTGGAGCAAGTCCGCCGAGGTGGCCGTCTTTTTCACCGGTTCGGCCAACGGCTGCCTTGAGCCGTCTTACATCCATAAACAGGCTTACGGCGGTTTTATCAAGCTCGCCTCTTTCCTCAAGCAGCAGCTGGCGAAATATCCCGACCGCCTGCTGCTGGACTCCGGCGATTTCCTGTCGTATTCCGCGTCGGCTTCCCAAGGCGGCCTGGTGCTCGACGCGATGGCGGCCGCGGGGTATGACGCCGTAGGCGTGGGCGACCAGGACCTGCATTTCAGCGGGTTCATGAACGTGTACAGGGGCGGGAAGCTGCCGCTGGTCGCTTCGAACGTGGGCTGGAAGGCGGCGGGCGAACCGGGTTCAGACGCCCCGGCGCTTCCGGCCGGCCTGCCGGAAAAGACCGTAACGGCCGGCGGCGTAAAATTCCGGATACTGTCTTTTACCAACGCGGACACTTTTTCGCTTTACCCGGAGGAGTTCACCGCCAGGCTGAAGTTCAGGGACTTGAAAGAAGTCCTGAAGGGCGAAAAGAACGCGGATTTCCTGATACTCCTTTCGCACGCGGGCGCAGAAGAGAATAAGAAGATCGCCGAAGAATTCAGGCAGCTGGACCTGGTGATAGGCGGCCATTCGCAGGAGGTCCTGGCCAAGCCGCTGAAGGCCGGGAACGCGTTAATTGTCCAGTCCGGCGACAACCTGCAGAACGCGGGCAAGATAGTTCTAAGATTTGACGGGAACAGGAAATTTACGGATTACGCCTATGAGCTGGCGCCCCTGACGAACGATCTCCCGGACGACCCGCAGATAGCGGCCCTGATAAAAAATTCCAAAACCCCCGCCAAACAAAAATAGGAGAAAGGCCCGGGCGCCTTGTAAGCCCGCTTACGGGCGCGCCGGGCTCTTGTTTGCCCCTGCGGCGGGAAATAAAATATACTGGACTATCGGACAATAAAGATTTTATACGGAGATTACCGTGATGGGCGGCGAAACGATGAAAAAAGGACTGCTTGTCTGCCTGGTCTGTGCGCTCGCCTGGTTCTTCGTGTTCGCCGGCATCGACTGGGGGGTCCCCTCAAGCGCCAGGATGTCGCTGGTCATGGACGAGCGGCTGAAGAACGACGCTTTTTACGACAGCCTGGTGGCCGCCCGGAACCTGGTCTACAAAGATACTAAAAACGTCCTGTTCGCCGCCCCGTCGCGCAGAACCGACGAGTTCGCCGCCAAGGACAGGATAGTGGTGGATTATAAGAAGGACGGGGTGACCTTCTACTTCTCGAACTATATGCGGCATTACTTCCTCTGCTCCCACGATCCCGACGAGAACATGGTCTTCAACGCGCTGTCCAATATGCACCCGGCGAAGCTGGATTTTAACCCGCATTTCTTCGTATACGGGGGCGGATTCCTGTACCCGCTGGGCGCTTATTACAAGGCGCTGAGCCTGGCCGGGGCGCTGGTGCTGGTGCCCGACATGAAGCATTATTTCCGCAACCCGGACGATATGGGCAGGATGTATCTTTCCGGCAGGGTCCTGGCCGCTGTCCTGGGGACGCTTGGGATACTGCTGCTCGTCCTGTTCGAATTCAACAGGAGCGGGACCTTTTTCTGGCCGGCCGCGCTGGCCCTGATGTGCTTTACCAGCCCGATACTGATCCTCTGGTCCAAGATAACTAAGCCGCATTTTTATGTGCTGCCTTTCGTGATGCTTTGCGTGGTGGCCGTCCACCGGTTCCTGGAAACCAAAGACAAGCGCTGGTTCCGGCGGGCGATGGCGCTTTGCGGCGTGGTGGCCGGGATAGCTCTTACTACCGGCCTTTTCGCGGCCCTGCCGCTGATGGCTTATTTTTATATAGCCCGTGAAACGCGGCCCCCGTTGAAGGTTGTGGCAAAAGACCTTGCCCTTGGGGTCCTGCTGGCCGCGCTGGCGCTGGTGCTGCTGAACCCGTACTATGTCCTGTCGCCGAAGGAACTCCTGGCGGACCTCAGCTGGATATCCGCCACCGTCCACGTTTCCGGCGGCCTGGTCTCCATCTGGCACTTTTTCAGGTTCGGCCTCGGGCTCGGGCCTTCCCTGCTGTTCCTGGCGGCGGTCTGCGCCGCGCTGCTGCGCCGCAAAACGGCCGGCGCGTCCAACTGGATGCTGCTGGGGCTTATCCTGCTGGTCTCTCCGATAGTCTACAGGCTGCCCAACCTGCCGGCGGACATCCGCTGGACCACTTTCATCCTGCCGCTGTGCTTCTTCTTCACGGTGGAGCTGTTAAGGCGGCAGCAGGTGCCGCAGACCTGGCTGAAGGCCCTGGTGCTGGCCTGCGCGCTGGCCGGCTTCGCCGACGCGCTGCGAGTCAGGACCTACTGCGTCAACGATTCGCGCGAGGCGACCAGCACGCGGATGCAGGCCGGGAAATGGATCAACGAGAACACGGGCGGGGCCGGCATAGGGCATCTCTACGACATCATACCCTGGACCTTCCCGCCGGTCAGGCTCGCCGAACACAGGCTGACGGTCTACGGCGGCATCGAGGAACTGTTCAAGGACGCCGAAAGACCGGAGTATTTCGTGCAGGGCGACATAGAACGGTACGCCCTTACCAAGGAGCACGAGAAGAGGCTTTACGAACTGTACAGGCTGGAGAAAGAGTTCCACAACAGCGTCAGGCTGGTGGACATCACCTCCACGCTGGTGCCGGCTAACGGGTCGATCTACGTGTATAAAAGGCTTTAGGGATAAACCATGAAACTTACCGTAGTCGTCACCGTTTACAACGAAAAGGCTACTATAATCAGGGCCATACAGGCCGCGAAGGACCTGGCGGTAGACAAGGAAATAATCGTAGTCGATAACTGCTCCACTGACGGAACGCGCGAGCTGCTCCGCTCCCTGAACGACCCGGCGGTGCAGGTGGTTTACCAGCCGGTCAACTACGGCTACGGCATGTCGGTGATAACGGGCATAAAGATGGCGAAGGGCGAATTCCTTTTCGTGCATAATTCGGACCTGGAATACGACCCCGCCTGCGTCTACGAGATGCTGGACCGGTCGGAGAAAGAGGGGCTGGACGCCGTCTTCGGCTCACGCCTGTTCAACAGGAGGAAGAAAGAATCCGTGCTCTCCATCCTGAAGGAAAGGCCTTTCTACCTGGGCACCGTCATCACCACCGGCCTGGCCAACATTTTTTACGGCAGGGATTTCACCGACGTGATAGGCAACCGGTTCTACAGGACCGCCTCCGTAAGGAAAATAGACCCGCAAACGCAGGGCATCGGCTTCGATTTCGAGGTGGTCAGCAAGCTCTGCAAATACGGCATGAAGCTGGCCGAGGTCCCGGTCACGTACGCCTCCAGGACCGTCGGCAAGAAAATAAAGGTCTATGATATCATCCCCGCCGTCCTTATAATGTTCCGGATCAAGTTCTTAGGCTTTTAACTTTATGACGGAAGAACTGCTTAAAAAGAGCCAGAAAGAACATTTCGATTCCATCGCGAAGGAATACGCGCAGCGGATAAATTCAAAAGGCTATCAGTACTATTTCGGCGTCACCAGCGGGAAGATACTGGGGGCCCTTAAAGCGCACCTGCCGGGGCTGGAGGGGGCCGCCGGTCTGGACGTCGGTTGCGGCAACGGCGACCTGACGGCGGAAATAAGGAAGCACTGCCTTTCCATGGCCGGCACGGACCTTTCGGAAGGGATGATAGGCGTGGCGAAGGAGATCCACCGCGGCCCCGGCCTTGAATTCTCCGCCGCCTCCTGCGACGGCCTGCCTTTCCCGGATTCGTCCTTCGATTTTTCCGTCACCACCCACCTCTTCCACCACCTAGTGGAAGAAGAACTGATGAGCAAGGCGATCGCCGAAATGAAGCGGGTAACGAAGAGCGGCGGCCTGATAGTGAGCGTGGATACCAACAGGCTGAACCCGCTGGTCAGTTTCGGGCAGTACCTGATGGTCCGGCGGGGCGTGGACACGGGGCAGGAAAGGCTGGTCTGGCCGCGTACCCTGCTGCGGCTGATGAGAGCCGCCGGGCTGCGGGTGGTGGCTGACGGCGGCTTTTGCCTGGTCCCGCACCTGGTTCCCGGGCTGGGCTTCCTGAATAAATATTTCGAAGCGACTTTCCTGCACCTGCTGGGGAAGGATTATCTGATCGCGGCGAGGGTCGACAAGCGTTAAGCGGGCGCCTATCTGTCTTTTTTGAAATCCACTTTGTCCGATTTGCTCCTCAGCAGCCATTCCAGCAGCGCAATGAACCCGTTCAGGTATACTTTGGCGTGCCGGACGCTGCGTATCTTTTTCAGGTAGGAGAAGATGATGCGCGGGCGGAAATAGAAACTGCGGAAAGCTTTCTTGGAATAATGTTCCAGGTCCCGGACGGTCAGGCCGCGCGGCACGAAAACCGGCAGCCAGCCGTGCAGCTTGTCCCAGTCGTTGTCGAATTCGCCGTACTCCCGGGCCGTGGTGTACAGCTCGGAGCCGGGGAAGGGCGTCATGAAGGAAAAGTGCGCCTCGTCCAGCGGCAGGTCCACGGCCAGCTGCACGGTCTGCTCCAGGGTCTCTTTCGTTTCCCCGGGGCTGCCGATTATGAAGAAGCCGCAGGGGCTTATGCCGGCGTCGTGCGTCATCTCAATGGCCTTCCTGATCTGCGCGGTAGTGGTGTGTTTCTTCATCTGCGCCAGCACCGCGTCCGAGCCGCTCTCTATCCCGAACCAGATCTGCCAGCAGCCGGCTTCCTTCATGGCCCTGAGGCTCTCGGGATTGACCATATCCACCCGTGCGGCGCAGGTCCAGACCAGGTCCAGCTTTTCCTTCTTCAGTATGGCGCACAGTTCCAGCATCCTGTTGCGGTAGGCGGTGAAATTGTCGTCGCGCAGCTGCACCTCGCGGATGCCGTAATTGTCGTAGAGGTCCTTTATTATCCTGAAAGTGTAGTCGGCGCTGTAGGCGCGCAGCACGTTGCCGAAGACGCTGCGGTCGCAGAAGGTGCATTGGCCCGGGCAGCCGCGCGAGGCCACCAGCAGGGCGGCGGGGATCCGCTTCAGGGTGTGGACGGGGGGGCAGTAATACTTCGCCACATCCGGCAGGAGGTCCCATTCCGGCAGCGGCAGCGCGTCCAGGTCCTCGATGCGGGGCCTGGGAGGGGTCCGCTGCAGGCCGTCGGCCGTCCGCAGGATGAGCCCGCCTATGGCGGAAAGGTCTTTTTTCTCTTCAAGCGCGGTAAGCAGCTCTATAATGGCGTAATCCGCTTCGCCTATAACGCCGATGTCGAACTGCGGAAAGAGCTTCATCGTTTCGGCCGGCAGGGCGGTCAGATGCGGCCCGCCTATTAGGACCGTCAGCTTCGGGTCGGCTTCCTTAAGCAGGGAGGCCAGCTTTGCGGCGTGCGAGACGGAGATGGTGACCGCGGTAATGCCCACATAGCTGAAGCCGCCGTCCAGGATGAACTTCACGCTTTCATCGTAGCCCCATTTCAGGGCCGCCGCGTCCAGGATGGCCGTATCGTAGCCGTGCCTGCGCGTCATTGTCGCCAGGTTCAGCAGGCCCAGCGGCGGGGTCTGACCGCCGCTCTGGGATTTGACGCCGTAGCGGTCCTCGGTGGAGAGCGGCGGGTTCACGAAAACGATCTTTTTCATATTGAATAAAGTCAGGGCCGCGGCGCGCCGGCCCGGTTCTTCTCGTATAAAGGGCCGAACCGGAACCTGACCAGGGCCACCAGCCACAGCAGCGGGTCGTAGAAAAAAGAGACCTTTTTGCCTTCTTTAAAGGACCGGGAGTTGTAATTGACGGGTATTTCCAGCGGGATATAGCCTTTCCTGAGCAGCTTGATGACGAGCTCAAAATCGAAGTCGAACCTGTTCGCCTTGAAAACCAGCCCGTAGACGCAGTCCTTCCTGAAGACTTTGTACATCGTGAACGGGTCTATGAGGTTCTGGCCGCAGAAAACGTTGACCAGCGTCACGAAGAATATCTGCCCGAAATTCAGTATCAGGGAGACCAGCGGCTGGTCGTTGAAATGGCGCATTTTCCAGCCTTTCAGATGGCGGGCGCCCAGGACGAACGCCTTCTGGTATTTGAGCAGCGGCTCCAGGAGTTCGTCGTAATCGTTCAGGTCGTATTCCAGGTCCCCGTCCTGGATCAGCACGAATTCCCCGGTCGCGGCTTTAAGCCCGGCGCGGACGGCGTGGCCTTTTCCCCTGGGCCTGTCTTCGAGTATGACCTTGAAGCCGGGGGCGTCTTTGTATTTCAGGACGTCCTCCCTGGTCCCGTCGGTGGAATTGCTCTCCACGATGATGATCTCTTTGCGCAGCCCGCGCAGTTCCTTTGCGGCCAGCGCCCCGATAAGCTGTCCGAAGGTGGCCTTTTCGTTATAGACGGGCAGGACGATGGAGACCGTTCTGTCGCCGGCCGGCGGCCGGCTGCGCGCCAGCACGGTCATCCCGTCGCCGGAGCGCCCCGAAGCGCCGTTGCCGCGAAAAACCACGACTTCGCCGAACCCGGTTTTCGCCAGCAGGTTCTGTATGGTCTGGGCGTTGAAATAATGGAGATGGCCGGCCTGGAACCCGGCCCAGCCGCCGCTCACCGGCCGGGCGGGCCAGATGTCCAGCGAGGGTGAAGCGATGAGCAGTGCGCCGCCCGGCTTAAGCAGCGAGCGCACCCCGCTGAATAAACTGACCGGGTTGCGGACCTTGCCGACCGCGTCAAGCAGGACGCACAGGTCGAAATCGCCCGCCGGCGCTTCTTCCTTCAGCGGGAGCTCCAGCACGGCCGTTTCGAAACCTTTTTGCCTGGCAAGCGCGGCGAAGGCGTCCCTGTCCCGTCCCGCCAGGAGCATTTTGCCCCGGGCGGCTCCCGAATAGTCCAGCGCGCGCTGAAGCAGCGTTTCCGCCGCGGCCCCGGTTCCCTGTACAGGCGCGCCGCCGGAAAGGCCTTCCGCCCTGTGTATCCCGGCCAGCGCTTCTTCAGAGGGCTGGGGGTTTATGAACATTAGATCGCAGTCCGCGCACTGGCAGACCGGGTGGCCGTTGCTTATAAAGCGGTAATGTATGCGGTCGCTGCCGCAGATCTGGCAGGAATTAATCAGCAGGGCCTTGTTCTTTTCCATCTTAAGGTGCAGTCGGCGACAGCCGCATCGGTCAGCTTAATTGAAACATATTTTGAACTGCAATTCTATCCGGGGCCGGGAAGGCGCCCGGTCATTTTTCAAGGTACAGGTTCAGGTAATCCCCGCCCGGGCATTTCCCGAGGAGCTCTTCCGCGCCGGCCGGGACGAGGGCGCGCTTTTCTTCGTCAAGGTACCGCAGGCTGAAGCCGGCGGCTTCCAGCTTTTTAAGGAACGCGGCCGGGTCGGCGCCGGCTTTGCGGAGCAGGGCGGGGGAAAATTCGCAGAGCATCGCGAGCGGCGAAGAGTTCCTTATCGTCTTTTCCATGCCCTGCAGCGCCAAATATTCCGCGCCCTGGATGTCCATTTTGATGAAATCCACGCGG
>Ga0156579_1251_pt2 | contig 9776 bp, 18 predicted proteins | sample RifOxyB2_FD_111970 | JGI IMG/M metagenome (GOLD analysis project Ga0156579, IMG submission 111970) | Elusimicrobia bacterium RIFOXYB2_FULL_62_6 | reverse complement strand
GGTTGATGCTGACTGAATTGTAGAAGTAGCAGAAGAAGATGATGAGCGCCACGTACATCAGCTGGTAGACCAGGTTGCCGGGGCTCATGAAGGACATCACTTTCTGCGCCCAGGCCGCGGTGGGGTTGAACTGGGTTATGGTGTAGGGCACGCTCAGGAGCGAGATCGCGAAAATGACGGCTATGACGCCGGACTGGTCCACCTTGAGCGGCAGGAAAGTGCTGACGCCGCCATAGGTCTTGCGCCCGACCTGGCGCTGCGCGTATTGTATAGGTATCTTGCGCTGAGCCGTTTCCACCCACACCACGAAAGCCACGACCAGCAGCACCACCGCCACGATGGTGAGCCCGGTAAGCAGGCTTATTTCATCTATCTGCACCAGCTTTATCATGCTGGCCACGGCGCCGGGCAGGCCCTCCACTATGCCGGCGAAGATGATCAGCGAGATGCCGTTGCCGATGCCGCGCTCGGTTATCTGCTCGCCCAGCCACATCACGAAGATGGTGCCGGTGGTCAGCGTGAGCACGGTGACGAAATAGAACATGGTGTCGGCGTTGGGCGCTATCTGCGCGCCGCCGGCGGGCGCCATCTTGGTCAGCGCTATGGTGAGGCCCATGGACTGGAAAGCGGCCAGGAAAAGGGTGAACACCCTGGTGAACTGGGTTATCTTCTTGCGGCCGGATTCGCCTTCCTTCTGGAGGCGGTCCAGGATCGGGAAGACGTGCGCGCCCTGCACCAGGCTCATTATGATGGAGGCGTTGATGTACGGCATGACGCCCATCGAGAAGATGGAGAACCTGCCCAGCGCGCCGCCGGAGAAGATGTCAAGGAAACCCAGCAGGCTGCCCTGGTTGCTCTGGAAAAGGGCCTGCAGCGCGGCGGTGTTAATGCCGGGTATCGGTATGATGGCGCCGATCCTGTAAACGGCCAGCGCGCCGAGAACGAATAATATCCTTCTCTTAAGGTCCTGGATCTTGAACAAGTCCGTTATTGCTTGCATTTTTCTCCCCGTTAATAAAACGCGGAATCCGGGAACAGCCCCTGTTTACCGGCTGGCGGCAGCATGGGGACGGTCCCGTGGTTTACTTGGCTTCGGGTTTGTCCTTTCCGGCTTCCGGCTTGGCCTTCGCGGCTTCCGGTTTCGCCTTCGGCGCCGGTGCGGCCTTCGCGCCGGCCTTCACGATCAGTTCGGCTTTTCCGCCGGCCTTTTCGATCTTCTCTTTGGCGGACGCGGAGAAAGCGTGCGCCTTCACGGTAAGCTTCTTCGTTATCTCGCCGTCGCCGAGGACCTTCAGCAGGTCGCCCTTCTTTATCAGCCGCCTGGCCACGAGCGTCTCGGGCGTTACTTCGCCGGAGGCGAAATGCTTGTCGATGACCGAGACGTTGATCCATTCGTACTCGGTGCGGAACTTCCTGTTGCTGAAGCCGCTCTTGGGAATGCGCCGCAGCAGGGGCATCTGGCCGCCCTCGAAGCCGTCGCGCTTGGAGCTGCCGGCCGTGGCGTTCTGGCCCTTCTGGCCCTTGGTGGAAGTCTGGCCGTGGCCGGAGCCCTGGCCGGTGCCCAGCCGCTTTCTCTTGTGGAAGGAACCGGGCTTGGGCTTCAGATTGTTAAGACCTATCATATTGTTTCTCCTGTTGCTGTCCGCCGCGCTATTTCCGCATCTTCATGACGTCTTCCCGGCTGCGCAGCCGCTGCAGCGCGTCGAGCGTGGCGTAGACGGTGTTGAAGCAGTTCCTGGAACCGAGGTTCTTGGTCAGCACGTTCTTCACGCCGCCCGCCTCGAGCACGGCCCTGACTCCGCCGCCGGCTATCAGGCCGGTGCCGCCCACCGCGGGCTTCATCCAGACGTGCCCCGCGCCGAAGCGGCCTTCCACCTCGTGCGGTATCGTGGTCCCGGAAAGCGGGAACTTCATGGTGTCTTTTTTGGCCCCGGAGGAGGCCTTCTGTATGGCGGCCTGCACCTCGTTGGATTTGCCCAGGCCCACGCCGACCGTGCCGGCGCCGTCGCCGACCACGACCAGAGCGTTGAAAGAGAATCTTTTGCCGCCCTTCACGACCTTGGTGACCCTGTTTATGGCGACCACCACGGTCTTTTCTTCCGGCATCGCGACTTCGAGCTCCAGCAGGTCCGCTTCCGCCTTGGGCGAGCCGTCGGCGTTGAGTTCTTTCGCGGTCTTCAGTTGTTTCTGGTTTTTAAGCATTATTATATCTCTCCGTTGGTCTAAAGTCCTAGAACTTGAGCCCGGCCGCCCTGGCGGCGTCAGCGAGGGCCTTGATCCTGCCGTGGTAGATCCGGCCGCCCTTGTCGAAGCAGACTTCCTTTACGCCCTTCTCTATGGCGCGCTTGGCCACGAGGGCGCCGATCAGCTTGGCGGCCTCCACGTTCTTGCCGGACTTGGCCTTGCCTTTAAGCTCTTTCTCGAGGCTGGAGGCCGAGACCAGGGTGAGGCCCTTGGCGTCGTCCACGATCTGCGCGTAGAGGTACCTGTCGCTCCGGTACACGCTGAGCCGCGGCCTGCCCAGGCCGGCGTCCACCAGCTTCCTGCGGGCGCGCTCTTTCCTGAATTGGTATCTTTCCTGTTTGCTGATCATAATTGGTCGTTCCTCTTTTTAATATTGCCTGCCGCGGTTATTTCGCCGCGGGTCCGCCGGCGCCCGCCGCCCCGGCCGCGGTCTTGCCGGCCTTGCGGATGATGTGCTCGCCCTGGTATTTAATGCCCGTGCCCTGGTAAGGTTCCGGGGGCCTGATCCTCTTTATCTGGGCCGCCAGGTTACCCACCATTTCCTTGTCCGCGCCGCTGATCGTCAGTATGACGGATTTGGGATCGAAGGACATCTTGACCCCCTGCGGTATGTCCAGGATGACCGGGTGCGAAAAGCCGAGCTGCATGGTGAGCTTCGCGCCTTCCACGGCGCCCTTGAAGCCCACGCCGCTTATCTCGAGCACCTTGGAATAGCCGCCCGTGACGCCGATGACCATGTTGTTCACCCTGGCGCGCGAGGTGCCGAAGAGCGCGCCTTTGCCCGACGCGCCGCCGGCCACGCTCAAATTGATCTTCCCCTCTTTCACTTCGGCGTTTATGCCGTCGGGGAGGTTAAAGGAAAGCTTGCCCAGCGGGCCTTCCACCAGCACCTTCCTGTTCTCCACTTTCGCCTTCACTTTGTCCGGCAGGACCACCGGCATTTTTCCGATTCTGCTCATAAGATTTCTCTCCTGATAAGATCCGTCTTCTTCTTTAACCCTGTGAACCCCGCCGTTACCACACCTGGCAGAGTATTTCGCCGCCGATCTTCTCTTTCTTGGCCTGCGAGTCGGTCATGAGGCCCTTGGAGGTCGACAGGATGCTCACGCCGAACGCGGCCCGGACCTTCGGGATGGCGTCGTAGGGTCGGTATATCCTCAGGCCGGGCTTGGAAACCCGCTTGATGCCGGTGATGACCGGCCTCTCGTCCTGCGTATATTTAAGGGTGATCCGTATGAGCCCGCGCCGGTCTATGCTCTTGTCGGTCTTGGGGTCTATCACCTTGTAGTTGGACACGAAGCCCTCGTCTTTGAGCAGCTTGGCCACCGACGCCTTGATGTTGGAGAAAGGGATGTCCACCCTTTCCTTTTTTTTCACCACCGCGTTCCTGATGGCCGTCAGCATGTTCGATATGGGATCCATTTTTCACCTCGTAAGTTTGAAACCTTCGGGCCGGGCCCCGGCGTTTTCGCCCGGGCGCAGCGGCTTATCTACCAGCTGGACTTCCTGAGCCCCGGTATAAGGCCTTCGTGCGCCATCTTCCTCAGGCAGATCCTGCAGAGGCCGAAATCCCTGTAGTACGCCCTCGGTCTTCCGCATATCTGGCAGCGGTTCCGGAAGCGCGTGGAAAACTTCTGGGGTTTGCGCATTTTCGCCATCCAAGCGTATGTTGCCATGCTTTTCTCCTGTTATCTCCGAAAGTAAAACTATGCCGCCTGCTGGGGTTCCGCCTGCTTCACGGGTTCCGCCTGCTTCGCGGGCTCCGGCTTCTTCGCGGCTTCCGGCTTCTTGAAAGGCATGCCCAGGTATTGGAGCAGCGCCTTGGCCCTGTCGTTGGTGCCGGCCGTGGTGACGAAGGTTATGTTCATGCCGCGGGCCTTCGGCGATTTCTCGACGTTGATCTCCGGGAAGATGTGGTGTTCCTTCAGGCCGATGTTCAGGTTGCCGCGGCCGTCGAAGAACCGGGCGTCTATGCCCTGGAAATCGCGGATCCTGGGCACCGACAGGGACACGAACCTGTCGAAGAACTCGTACATCATGGCGCCGCGCAGCGTGACGCGCACGGCTATGGGCATCCCTTCCCTCAGCTTGAAGTTGGAAATGGACTTCTTGGCCCGCCGGATCTGCGGCGCCTGGCCGGCTATCTGGGTCAGGTCTTCCTTGGCCAGGTCCAGCGCCTGGATGTTCTCCTTGGCTTCGCTGACGCCGATGTTAATGACGATCTTGGTCAGCTTGGGCACGGCCATCGGCGACCCGGCCTCGAACTGCTTCATCATGGCCGGGACTATGTTCTGGACGTACTCGGTCTTGAGCCTGGGGATGTAGCCCTTCGGCATGACGTTGCCGAATTTAACCACTTCTTTGGCTTCCTTGTGCTCTTTATGCTCTTTCGCTTCTTTGCCTTTCCTGGCTTCTTTGTTATCCTTCATGTTGGGAATACCTCGCGTTTCACGCCGAATTCTACAGTATCGCTTCGCCGCATTTGCGGCAGGCGCGCAGCTTGTCGCCGGACGGCATCTTCGTGACCTTGGTCCTGACCGGTTTATTGCACTTGGGGCAGATAAGCTGCACGTTGGAAATATGCATCGAGGCTTCCAGCTTGTGGATGCCGCCGGGCTTGTCCTTCGTCGGGCGCTTGTGCTTGGAGATGATGTTCACCCCCATCACTATGATCCTGCCGTCCGCCGGCATGACCTCTTTGACCTCGCCCCGCTTGCCCTTGTCCCTGCCCGCTATGACCATCACCAAGTCTTTTTTCTTAAGTCTGTTCATAAATGTTCCTCGGCTTTCCCCGTTATATAACTTCGGGAGCCAGCGAAATGATCTTCAGGAAGTTCCTGGCCCGCAGTTCCCTGGCCACGGGGCCGAAAACGCGCGTACCCCTGGGCTCGCCGTTGGCGTCCAGCAGGCAGACGGCGTTGTCGTCGAAGCGGATGTAGGACCCGTCCTTGCGCCGGGATTCCTTCCTGGTCCGGACCACAACGCACTTCACCACTTCGCCCTTCTTGATGGCGCCGTGCGGGATGGCGTCCCTGACCGAGCACACCACGATGTCGCCCAGGAAGGCGTATCTCCGGGTGCTGCCCCCGAGTACCTTGAAGCACTGCAGCTTCCTGGCCCCGGAGTTATCTGCCACGTTCAGTATCGTTCTGAGCTGTATCATAAAGAGTTCTCCAGTTCCGTCAGCTTCTGGCCTTCTCGATTATGCGGGATATCCGCCACCTCTTCAGCGCGGACAGGGGCCTGGTGCTGACCAGCTCCACCAGGTCGCCGGCGTGGGAGGCGTTGCCCTCGTCGTGGGCGTAGAATTTCGAGTGCTTCTTCATGGTCTTGTCGTAGCCGGGATGGCGGGTGGTGTGCTCTACGCTCACCACGCGGGTCTTGTCCATCTTGTCGGAGACAACGACGCCGCGGAAAACTTTCCGGGCGGCCCTGGTCGTTTTGGTTTCGTTCGTCATTTTTTAACCTCTGTCGAAGATTTGCCGGCGCCCGCAGCGGCGGCCGGCGCGGGTTCCTTGGCCTTGAGCCAGGTCTTTATCATCGCTATCTTCCTCCTGGCGTGCCGGATCTGCATGGGGTTCTCCAGCGGGGAAGTGGACCTGTTGAACTTGATCTGGAAGAGCTGCTTCTCGAGGGCCCTGAGCTGGACTCTCAGCTCGTCCCCGGACATGTTCTTCAGATTCTCCTTGTCTTTTCTTTTCATGGTTAAAACCTCTTTGCGCTGCCGCTTAATATTCCCTGGCGACGAACCTGGTCCTGATGGGCAGCTTGTGGCTGGCCCTGGTCATCGCTACTTTCGCCGACGCATTGTCCAGACCTTCCAGCTCGAACAGTATCCTGCCGGGCTTCACGACCGCTACCCAATGGTCCGGCGCGCCCTTGCCCTTTCCCATCCGGGTCTCGGCCGGGTGCTTGGTGACCGCTTTGTCCGGGAAGATGCGTACCCACATCTTGCCTTTCTTTTTCATAAAGCGCATTATGGTCACGCGGCAGGATTCTATCTGCCTGGCGGTGATCCAGCGCGGCTCAAGGGCCTTAAGGCCGTATTCGCCGAAAAGCAGCACGGCGCCGCCCTTGGTCTTGCCCTTTATCCGCGGCGCGGAGTGCGTCTTCCTGTATTTAACCCTTTTTGGCATCAGCATGGAAATTATTCTCCTTTAGCTGCTCTTTCCTGTCCGGCGTCAGGCCTTCGCCTGGTCGATGTCCACCGGGACTTCGGTCGGGGTCTCCGCCTGCAGCTTCCTCAGCTGCTCCATGAGCTCCCTGGGCGTCTTGGCGAAGAAAAGTTTCTTGAAGATCCAGACCTTTACGCCGATCTTACCCATTACGGTGTAAGCCTCGGTGAGGCCGTAATCGATGTCGGCGGAGATCGTCTGCAGCGGCACGCGGCCCTTGCGGAACCATTCGCGGCGGGCTATTTCCGCGCCGCCGAGGCGCCCGGAGACCATCACCTTTATGCCCTGCGCGCCGGAGGCCATGGTGCGCTCCATCGCCCGCTTGATGGCCTTTTTATGGCCTATGCGCTTTTCCAGCTGCTGGGAGATCGCCTGCCCCACCAGCCGGGGGTCCATCTCGGGGATCTTTATCTCCGAGACGTTGATATAGATCTTGCGGCCCGTCAGGGTTTCCACGTCCTTCTTGAGGGTCTCTATGTCCGTGCCGCGCCGGCCTATGACCACGCCGGGCCTGGCCGTGTGGATGGTCAGCTTGATGAAGGAACCGGCCCTCTCGATGTCGACCCAGCTCACGGACGCCATCTGGAAGCGCTGGCGGATCATGTTCCTGATCTCGAAATCCTCGCCGATAAGCTCCGGCATCTTCTTGAGGGAGAACCATTTGGACTGCCAGTCCTGGATGTAGCCGAGCCTGAGGCCTCTAGGATGAATTTTTTGTCCCATAACGCTCCTTATTTCCTTGTATCGCTGACCATCACCGTGACATGGCACATCTTTCTTTTGAACGGCATGGCCCTGCCCTGGGGTCCCGGCTGCACCCTGCGCAGGAACTTCATGGGGCCCTGGTCGGCGAAAGCGGCCTTCACCCAGACGGATTTCAGGTCCAGCTTTTTGCCCAGCTTTACCGACAGGTTGGCGCCGGCGGATTTGATCGCCTTCTGCACCAGCGTCGTCGATATCGCCGGTATGCTGGCCAGTATGTACTGGGCCTCGAAAAGGGACTTGCCCCTGATCGCGTCCAGGAGCCGCGCCACCTTCCTGCGGCCGTATCTCTGGTATTTTAAATTACATTTAGCTTCCATAATTTTCCTCTCTGCCGGAGCCGTTAGGTCAGCTCTGTGGCTTCCTTGGTATGCGACGCGCCGTGGCCCTTGAAGAGCCGGGTGAAAGAGAATTCGCCGAGCTTGTGGCCTATCATCTGCTCGGTGACGTAGACCTGCAGGAACTTCCTGCCGTTGTGCACCAGGAACCTGTGCCCCACGAACTCGGGGATGATGGTGCAGGCCCGCGCCCAGGTTTTGATATCCTTCTTGTCGCCGCTCTGGTTCATTTTCTGGACCTTTTCCAGCAGCTTCTGGTTCACAAAAGGACCTTTTTTAGACGATCTGCTCATTTAAAAACCCTCCGTTACGCTGACTTCGATTTGCGCCTGTCCTGCACTATCATCCAGCCCCAGATCTTCCGCTTGGCCCTGGTCTTGAAGCCGCGGGAAGGCTGGTTCCACGGGGAGCGGGGCACGTTGTTGCCCTTGGAGTGGCCCCTGCCGCCGCCGAGGGGGTGGTCGACCGCGTTCATGGCGGCGCCGCGGACGGTCGGCTTCACGCCGATGTGGCGCTGGCGGCCGGCCTTGCCCAGGGTGATGGTGTTATGCTCTATGTTGCCCACCTGGCCTATGGTGGCCAGGCAGTTCTTCAAAACCTTGCGGAGCTCGCCCGACGGCATTTTAAGGGTGACATAGTCGCCCTCTTTGGCCATCAGCTGCGCCTGCGTACCGGCGGACCGCACGAACTGCGCGCCGCGGCCGGGGATCATCTCTATGGCGTGCACGAAAGTGCCTTCAGGGATGTTTATCAGGGGCAGCGCGTTGCCGAGCCTGATCTCGGCCTTAGGGCCGCTCATCACGGTGGCGCCTACGCCCAGGCCCAGCGGGGCCGGTATATAGCGCTTTTCGCCGTCCGCGTAGAACAGCAGCGCTATGCGCGCGTTCCGGTTCGGATCGTACTCTATGGCGGCCACGCGGGCCGGCACGCCGAACTTCTCGCGCTTGAAATCCACCATGCGGTAGCTGCGCCTGTGCCCGCCGCCGTGGTGGCGCACCATCACCATGCCGGTGTTGTTGCGGCCGCCGTGCTTGCGCATGCCGGTGGTCAGGCTCTTCTCCGGCGTCGACTTGGTGATGTCGGAGAAGTCGCTCATCTGCATCGTCCGCCTGGACGGGGTATAGGGTCTAAATGATTTTATGGGCATATTCGTCCTCTCTTTAAGGGATCTGTCCTTATTTGGGCAGGTCGGTCAGGTCTATCTTCTGCCCGGCCTTAACGGTCACGATGGCTTTTTTCCATTCCGAGCGGCGGCCTTCGTAGCGGCCTACTTTGTGCATCTTGCCCATGAAATTCATGGTCCTGACCCGCTCCACTTTCACCTTGAAAAGGGTTTCCACGGCCTTTTTTATGTCCACCTTGTTGGCCAGGGGGTTCACCTTGAAAGTGTAGCGGTTCTGCGTGTCCTTTATGACGACGCTCTTTTCGCTCAAAACCGGCTTCAGCAGCACTTCGGAGATAGACCTGTTCATTTGGCCTCCTTCAGGTAATCCACCATCGAGCCGACGCCGGCCACGGTGAATATCAGGAAATCGTGGTGAAGCACTTCATACGCGTTCAGGTTGGCGGCCAGGCTCCAGCCGGCGCCGGGGATGTTCCGGGAGGCCTGTATGAAGCCCTTCGCGGGCTTGTCCATTATGAAGAGCGCCTTTTTCCCGGCCAGGCCGAGGGCGGCGTACATCTCTTTGAGATTCTTGGTCTTGGCTTCTTTCACGTCCAGGTTCTCTATGACCATCACCGCGCCGCCGGCGTACTTGGCCGCGATGGCCTCCAGCAGCGCGCTGCGGCGCTTGGTCTCGGGCATAGATTCCTTATGGGAGTGGGGGCGCGGCCCGAACACGATGCCGCCCTTGCGCCACACGGGGGACCTGTTGCTGCCCGAGCGGGCCCGGCCGGTGCCTTTCTGCTTCCAGGGCTTGTGCCCGCCGCCGGAAACTTCGCCGCGGGTCTTGGTGGAAGCGCAGCCGCGCCGCTTGTTGGCCATATAGTACTTCACGGCCTCGTGCAGGAAGGCGACATCGGGCTTCCTGGAGAAAAGGAACTCGGGCAGGTCGTACTTGCCCACTTCCTTGCCGCTCAGGTTAAGAAGTTTTGTTTCCATAAATAATATCCTTATTAGTAAGTCCTTTATTTCTTAGCGGGCGCGGCGGCCTTGGGGGCCGCTTTGGCCGCTTTGCCGCCCTTCTTCGGGACCAGGACTACCGGCTTGGGCAGCGCCTTCACGGTGGTGGTCACGTAAACGAGGCAGCCTTTCGGG
>Ga0156579_1192_pt3 | contig 9963 bp, 11 predicted proteins | sample RifOxyB2_FD_111970 | JGI IMG/M metagenome (GOLD analysis project Ga0156579, IMG submission 111970) | Elusimicrobia bacterium RIFOXYB2_FULL_62_6 | reverse complement strand
CCTGACCCTGCAGGTGGCGAGGGACATACTTTCCGACGACGTGTCCATCTACATGCTGGACAACAAGGAAGACTACGAGGCTACCGCCGAGTTCGTGGCCAAGATCTCGCCGTCCCTCAGGGAGCGGGTGAAGTTCTACGACGGCAAGACGCCCATCTTCAAGGCCTTCAACATAGACAAGAGCATAGACGAGCTCCGCAAGATAAAGGTGGAACTGCCCAACGGCGGCAGCATCATCATACAGGAGGCCGAATCCCTCTGCGCCATAGATGTCAACACGGGCCGCTTCACCGGCTCGCGCTCGCAGGAGGAGACGGTCACCATGACCAACATAGAGGCCGCGGGGGAGGTGGCCCGGCAGCTGCGCCTGCGCAACATAGGCGGCATCATCGTTATAGATTTCATCGACATGAAAAAGGCCTCCAACCGCCACAAGGTGGTGGACGCGCTGGAACACGCGGTAAAGCGCGACAGGGCCAAGATCAGGATACTGCCCATAACGCGGCTGGGCCTGGTGGAGATGACCCGCGAGCGCAAGCGCGAAAGCACGGTCAGCCTGCTTACCGAGGAATGCCCCGAATGCCACGGTTCCGGCAGGGTGCTTTCCAGCGAGAGCATCCGGATAAAGATACAGCGCGAGATACTGAACCTGACGCTCGGCCGCCCCGGCGGCAACCTGCGCATGGTGGTCCACCCGCTGCTGGCCGAAGTGCTTAAGAAAAAGCAGGACATGATGGAGAAGAACGTGCACAGGAGCCTGAAGATCTTTTCGGACCCCCAACTGACCTGGGAGGACTACAGGATCATCCTGGAGTAGCCCGGAGCCGGAATTCAGAAGCCGGAATGATGCGGCGTTCCGCTATTCTGGATCCTGTCTTCTTGATTTTTAAGAACGAGAGGGAATCGCTTATGATGAGAAGGTATCTTGGAAGTATCTTGACGCTGGCTCTTATGCTGGGCCTGGCCGCGGCGGCGCACGCCAAAGTGGACCAGGTGACCTACATGAAGAACGGGGCCTACGTGGGGAAGATCGGGGCGTATATCCTGAACGGGGCCCTTTACATCGACGCGGCCGCCTCCGCCAAGCTGATGGGGGGGAAGATCTACTGGTATCCCGTCAGCGGCAAGCTGATGCTGCAGAACAAGGGCAACAAGGTGCTGTTCTTCATGAAATCGGACGAGGTGATGATAAACGATTCCAAGGTGGCCATGCCCAACCCGCTCATAGTGAGGGGCGGCAAGGCGTTCCTCGTGATGGATTTCTTCGTGTCGAAGCATTTCGCCCGCGCCTTCGGCTTCAAGCTCGATTATAATCCCGCGGTCGGGGTGCTTTCCGCCCAGCAGAAGATCAACATCAGCTCCGTCAACCACTTTTCCTACAAGGAAAAGACCAGGGTCGTGCTGTACCTGGAAGAGCCCCTGGATTACCAGACCTCCCAGAAAGAGAACCTCTTCTCCATTACCGTGCCCGGCGGTGTGGCGCAGGAAGAGGACAAGATCGCCATATCCGACGGCGTCATACGCAGCGTGGACATCTTCCAGGAGAACAAGATGGCGCGCGTGGTGCTGACGCCGGACGACAACTTCGGCAAGGTGACCTCCTTCAAGCTGTCCCATCCCGACCGGCTGGTGTTCGATATCGCGAAAGCGGTGCAGCCTATCCCCCAGAGCATCAGCGCCCCGGCCCCGGAAGCGGCCCCGGCGCCGCTCACCGGCGCGCCCGTGAAAATCATTAACCCGCTGGCCGCCGTAGCCGCCCCGGCGCCTGTCCCCGTACCGGTGGAGACCGCTGTTTCCACCGAGCCGTCGGCGGAGGGCTATGAATCCGTAATCAACATCCCGGACAAGATGGTGCTGAACAAGGCGGGCAGCAAGCGGATAGTGATAGACGCGGGGCACGGCGGCAAGGACCCCGGCGGCAAGAGGAACTTTGGGCTCAAGGAAAAGGAGCTGAACCTGCTTGTGGCCAAAGAGCTTTACACCCTGCTCAAGGACGAGGCGATCTTCGACGTGCTTATGACCAGGACCTCGGACTTCTTCATCCCGCTGGCCGACCGCTCCAGGATAGCCAACGAGTTCAAAGCGGACGTTTTCATTTCCATACACGCCAACGCCAACCGCGACCGCAGGGAAAAAGGCTTCGAGGTCTATTTCATGTCGGAGCGCGCCTCGGACCCCTGGGCGGCCGAGGTGGCGGATTATGAAAACTCCGTAGTCGGCCTGGAAGAGGGGGACTCCGTCTACGACCCCGCCGCGCTGCTGCTGCACAACCTGGCCAGGAACGAATATATAAACGAGGGCAGCCAGCTGGCGGGCCTGGTGTCCAACGAACTGCAGAAAAGCACTCCTTTCGTGAACAGGGGCGTGAAGCAGGCGGCTTTTTACGTCCTCAGGGGAACCTACGCCCCGGGCATACTGGTGGAACTGGGTTTTATGACCAACGCCAAGGACCAGAAAGACCTGAACGACAAGAAGGTCAGGACCAAAGTGGCCGGCGCCATCTACAGGGGCGTAATGAAGTACGCGCAGATGAAGAAATGGCGGTGAGCCGCCGGTAGTCTATGAAAAATCGTGAAAGGCCGATAGGGATCTTCGATTCGGGCCTCGGCGGGCTTACGGTGTTCAAGGAAGTGCGGAGCCTGATGCCCGGCGAAGACCTGATCTATTTCGGAGACACCGCCCGCGTGCCGTACGGCACCAAGTCCAAAGAGGCGGTCATAGCGTTCTCGAAGGAGATCGCGGGCTTTCTTTCCGCCCGCGGCGTGAAGCTGCTGGTCATAGCCTGCAATACCGCCAGCTCCCTGGCGCTGGAGGAAGTGCGCAGGATAACGCGCGTTCCGGTGATAGGCGTCATCGAGCCGGGCGCGCGCGCGGCGCTGGCCTCGGCTTCGGCCGGGCGTATACTGGTGACCGGCACTGCGGCCACCGTTGCCAGCGGCGCCTACAGGAAAGCCATCAGGAAACTGGCCCCCGGCGCCGTCGTCCTTGAAAAAGCCTGCCCGCTTTTCGTGCCGCTGGTGGAGGAGGGCTGGTGCGGCAAGAAGGTCACGGAGCTGGTGGCCGCCGAATACCTGGCCCCCCTGAAGAAGAGGGGGATCGGCACCGTGATACTCGGCTGCACGCATTACCCGCTGCTGAAAAAGATGATAGCCAGGGCGCTGGGCGGCCGCGTCAGGATAGTGGATTCGGCCAGGACCGCCGCCCAGGAAGTGCAGGCCGAGCTCCGGGCCAGGGGCCTGCTGAACCCGGCCCGCCGAGGCCGGGAGAGCTTCATAGCCAGCGACGCCCCGGACAAGTTCAAGGCGCTGGCGTTCAGGCTCTTGAAGATAAAAGTGCGGAAAGTGGAAGTGAAAAGATTTTAGCCGCCCGCAGTTAGCCAAACCCCCGCATATTTAATAAAATGATTAGCAGGACGGCCGGGCGCGCTTTGTAGCCGCGCGCTGACGCCGGGCGTCCCCGGTTAGGGAGGAATATCATGAAGATCAGGGTCATTTTCCCGTTGCTGCTGGCGTTCAGCCTGGGGCTGTGCGCCGTCTGGGCCAAGGACAGCACCGCCGCCCCGGCCAAGAAAGCCGAGCCGGCCGCCGCGGAACCCCAGAAAACGCCTGCCCCGGCCCCCAAAAAAGAGGTTAAACCCGCCGAGCCCGAGGAAGAGGGCAGCGTGATGATAGATTCCAAGGCCGGCGACGCGGAACCCGGGGAAGAGCCGGAGTACCGGCCCCGCTCCCAGGGCGAAGCGGACGAAGTGAACGTGCCCGGCGGCCTGCCCGTCTCCTACGGGTTCCTTAAAGGCACCCTCACCGAAGGCGGGCGGAACCTCCTGGTCTTCGAGAACGAGGACGGCACCATCACTTTCGTGCAGGTTACGGTGGGCAAGAGCGCGGCCGCCTGGAAGCTGGTGGCCAGGATACGCAGGAGCCTGGACTGACCGCCCTTCTTAAATTGCTAGAATAGGTTTAGAGGTGGATTATGAAAAGAAAAGACCTTGTAAGGTATCTGGAACAGAAAGGCTGCGTGCTTTCAAGAGAGGGGGGGAAATATTCGGTGTTCAGCAACCCCGTCACCAACAAGGAAATACCGGTCACCCGTCATAACGAGATAGCCGATTTTACCGTAAAGAAAATATGCAAACAGCTGGGTTTAGAGCCCCCGAGATAAGCTTTCTTGGGGCCGCTCTCGCCCTCCTCACCGCCTGCGCGGCCTCCAGGCCGGGCATAATACAGGTGGGCCCCTGGTTCGCCCCGAAATCGCCCGAACAGGTGGAAGTATTCTCCTCCCGGAATGAAACCAGGCAGCCCTGGGGGGCTATCGCCATCATACACAGCGCCAGGTTCCCGGCCGGCAGCAAGGCCTCCGTGGCCGGCGCGAAAAAACAGGCCAGGAAGATGGCTGCCGGGATCGGCGCCGACGGCCTCATAGTGGTGGAAGAAACCGTCAACCAGGAGCCCGGTCTGGGTAACTACCAGGAGCCGGAAGTTTTTGTAAGCGCGCTCGCCTTCAAATATGCCGCCAACGTCTCCACTCCCGCCGCCCCCGCCGCCAAATAGCGCCCCGGCAAAGGTCGCCTATGAGCCGGGCGAGGCGCGCCTGTGGGGCGGACGCGGGATAGTGATAGACCTCTTCAGGTTCTCCAACACGGTCTGCGCGCTCTTAAAGAGCGGCAGGACGGACGTCCGGGTCTATTCCAGCCCGGACCACGCGGCCGCGGTCAAGGCGCGGGAGAAGGGTTCGGACCTTTTTTCGGAGATAGATTTCCCTCCTTCGGTGGACAAGTACGACAATTCGCCGCACACCGCACTTTACGGTTCCGATCCGGCGCGGCCGGCGCTGGTGGTCACTAATTCCGGCTCGCCGGCCGTCATAGCGCTGGGCCGGGCCCGCGAGGTGCTCATCGGCTGTTTCGCTAATATGCCGTACCTGGCCGAGTACTGCCGCAGGTCGCCGATGGAGACGCTGATAGTGCCGGCCTGCCTGTATTACAACCGGGCGCACGTGGAGGATTTTATCTGCGCGCGCGCGCTGGCCGACGCGCTGGCGGGCAGGGATTCTTTCGAGGCCGCGGTAGAGGAGATACATAACAGCTCCAGGGTGCTGGATTTCCTGGCGGGGCGGCCGGAGACCGGCAGGAAGGACATGGACCTGATGCTGAAGAAGGGGAACCTGGCCGTGGTGCCCCGGATAGAGGTGCGGGAAGTGTTCGGCATGGCGCAGGACGTGTACCGGCCGGAAGGCTGGAAAGCGGGTAGCCTGGAAGGGTAAAAGGGTTAATTTAATATGGTCCGTCATTCCGGCGAAAGCCGGAATCCAGTTATGAAAAAGCAAAAAGCGGTTGTGCTGTTTTCCGGCGGGCTCGATTCCACAACGGCGCTCTGCTGGGCGCTGAAGCGGGGCTACGAGTGCCTGGCGGTTTCGTTCGCTTACGGGCAGCGGCACGCCAAAGAGAATCGGAGCGCGGCCAGGATAGCGCGGCTGCTGGGAATAAAGCTTTACAATATCAGGCTGGATTTTCCGTGGCTGTCGTCCAGTTCGCTGGTGGACGCCGGTAAGCGGCTTCCGGAAGTAAAGCTGGCAAAAATAGGGGGCGGCGGGGTCCCGTCCACTTATGTGCCGGGGAGGAACCTGGTTTTCGCGTCGATAGGTGTGTCGCTGGCGGACGCTGTGGGCGCTGCGGCGGTGGTGATGGGACCGAATGTGATAGATTTTTCCGGCTACCCGGATTGCCGCCCTGCCTTTTACAGGGCGCTGGAGAAAGCGGTAACGGCTGGGACGAAGCGGGGCGCGGGCGGGGAGAAGATAAAACTTTTGACGCCGCTGATCAGGATGAGCAAGAGGGATATTATCAGGATGGCGGTGAAGCTGAAGGCGCCGCTGAAGTACACCTGGTCGTGCTACGCCGGCGGCTCGCGCCCGTGTGGGAAATGCGATTCCTGCAAGTTGCGGGCAAAGGGATTCAAGGAAGCGGGGATACCCGATCCGGCGCTGAAATGAATTTGATATCAATGATTGTCGGGTTCGCGGGTCCTGTCGGCGGAATGGCTCGTCAGGCACGGGGTCGGCCACACCGTGGCCGCCCCTCCTCACTCAGTCGTCGCGCTTACGCAAGCTCCTCCCTCCGTGAGGGCCTTCCTCGCCATCTCCGCCGCCACCCGCTCCAATTGAAAAAGTTGTGCATTTTGCTGGTTGAAGCGTAATATGCCAAAGAAACATAAACTCCTGGTTCTCTTCCTTGCCCTTTTCATCGTCGTCTGCGGAAGCTATATATGGTTTCGTCAAACGCATATAGAAATATGGAATAAAGATAATCGTCCTTATGTCATTTTTCCGAAAGGCAATATGGCGATTTATTATATCTTTAGACCCTTAAGCTATGTTGATGGCAAGATAACAGGAATGGGTTTCCATATAGGTCCACATCAGTAATTACTTAATTTCTAAAGTTGTATTTATGAAACAGCGCGTCACTTTAACATCTGTAATAATTACCATAATAGCCGTCCTCTATTATCTGCTTATTTTCAATGATGGAAGCCCTAACACTGATGAGGCTAAGAAGCAGTTTCAGTTATTGTATCCAGATGTCCGCATTATTTCTGTTGATTACGCCATGACTGAGGTCGTTGCTGTCAGTTTTCTTTTCCGTTATCAAAAACCAAACAGTAATACAATAAAAACAATTGAAATACAATTCATGGATATTGACAATACAAAACATTGGCGTCCAAGTCCTCCCCCACCAAAAGAATTGCCTTAATGTATGAATAAAGCAAGCATCGCTGAAATTTTCGTTTCTATACAGGGCGAAGGGCTTTACGCCGGGCAGAAGCAGGTGTTTGTAAGGTTCGCGGGGTGCGACCTGGGGTGCGATTACTGCGACGAGCCGGCGGCGAAGGGCGGGGGCAGGGAGATGCCGCTGGCGGCGGTGAAGAAGGAACTGGAGGCGCTGGCGCTGAGGGATAAGGCGCGCGCGGTTTCTTTCACCGGCGGTGAGCCGCTGCTGCAGGCGGGGGCCGTGCTGGAGCTGGCGCGGTTCGCGCGGAGGCTGGGGCTGGAGACGCATCTTGAGACCAACGGGACGCTTTGGCGGGAACTGGCCAAAGTGGTGAAGGCGTTCGACGTGGTGGCGGCGGATATAAAGCTGCCGGGAACATCGGGAAAGGTTTTCTGGGCCGAGCACAGGAAATTCCTGGCGCTGGCCGGGAAGAAGGCTTTCGTTAAGGTGGTGGTGACCTCCAAGACCCCGCCGGCAGAGTTCAAGATGGCCGTGAAACTAGCCGCCGCGGTGGCGCCGCGGATGCCGTTCTATATACAGCCGGTCACCGCCGGCAGCGGTGTAAAACCTCCTTCGGAGGCGCGGCTGGACGCTTTTTATCATATCGCCATAGGGAAGCTGTATACGGTAAGGATACTTCCGCAGCTGCATAAGCTGTGGGGGATAAAGTAGCAAGGAAGGGGCCGGGGACTGTCCCCTTTACCGGCGAGCGAAGCGAGCGGTAGAAGGGGACTGTCCCCTGAACTCTTAAGAATGAGGAGCATACTATGGACGAAGAATCCTGGCTGGTGGACTGCCCGCTCTGCAAGGCGCGCATCGAGATCTCGAAGAAGACCGGGAAGGTGCTCAGGCACTGGGAGAAGCCGCAGGTGAAGGAGGGCGGGGACCAGATGAAGGACGCGCTTGAAAAGATAAAGAAGGATAAATCCCGGCTGGACGATTACTTTTCCAAAGCCAAGGGCGACATGGACGCGAAGAAGAAGGAGCTGCTGGACAAGTTCGAGAAGGAAAAGAAGCGCATAAAGGATTCCGGCGACACCTCCCGCCCCATCAACCCGATGGACCTGGACTGAATGAACGGCGCGCCCTCCCCGGCCGCGGGGATCTCATTCAAGGCCGCGGCGGTCCTGGCCTGTGTTTTTCTGGCGGCGCACCTCGCGCTCGGTTCGCTGGCCGTCCGCAGGCTGGCCCCGACCTATGACGAGGGGTATCACCTGGCCGTCGGCTACGCCAATTTCATTTCGGGGGAAAGGTGGCTCGGCGTCACCCGTGATAACCCGCCCGGCGCGCGGGACTGGGCGGCCGTTCCCCTTATGCTGCTGCGGCCGGCTGTCTTCGGCAAGGACGCCGCCGGGAAGAATCCGCACGAGCTCGGCGACCTTCTGCTGCGCGCCGAACCCGCGCGGCCGGACCGCCTGCTGAACATATGCCGCCTGTTCCTGCTCTGGACTCTCAGCCCGCTGCTGGCCTGGTTCCTGTTCCGCTGGGCGGGCGAAGCGGGCGGGCCCTCCGGGGCCGCCGCCGCTGTCTTCTGCCTCGCTTTCTCTCCCTTCATCCTGGCCAACGCCGCGCTGACCACGATAGACATGGCCATGGCGGTGTCGATGTTCGCCTCGGTCTATCTCTTCCGCCGCGCGCTTTTGCCGCCCGTCCCGCGCCTGCGGGAGGAGCTCGCCGCCGGCGCGGCCCTGGGCCTGGCGCTGACCGTCAAATACAGCGCGATAGCGCTGCTGCCCGCGCTGCCTTTGGCCGGCGCCGCGTATCTTTTCGCCGTCAAGGCGCCGGCGATGTGGAAAAGGCTGGGCCGCGCTACGGCGGCGGCGTTCTGCACGGCCGCCGTGGTACTGGCGCTGGTCTGCGGGTGGCACGGCCTGGGGGTATATTGGACCGGCCTGTCGGAAGTCCTCTGGAAGATCGGGCCGGGCGGCTGGCGGCCCGCGTATTTTCTGGGGCAGAGTTCGGCCGAAGGTTTCGGCTGGCGTTTTTATGTCTGGGCTTTTTTGCTTAAGACCCCCGTCCCGTTCCTGCTGGCGCTGCCCTTTGCCGCGCGGGCCCTGCTGAAGGGCAGGGGGGACGGAAAAGGCGTCGCGGACCTGGCGGCCTTCGCCGTGCTGCCGCCCGCGCTGCTGTTCGCGGCTGCCTGCTCTTCCAAGCTCCAGAGCGGCCTGCGCTACGTTATCGCCGTGTATCCCTTCCTTTTCCTGCTCGTCGGCGCGGGGGCGGCCCGCCTGGCCGGCGCCGGCCGGAATATAACCAAGGCCGTGCTGGGCGTCCTGGCGGCCTGGTATGTCGGCGCCGCCGTCCATATACATCCGCATTACCTCGCCTATTTCAATGAGCTGGCGGGCGGGCCGTCGAAAGGTTACAAGTATTTCGTGGATTCGAACTTCGATTGGGGCCAGGGCCTGAAAGAACTCGGGGAGTACGTTGAAAAGCGCGGCGGCCCGGCGGTCTATCTCTCGTATTACGGAACGGCCGACCCGCATTCCTACGGCATCCGCTACGCCGCGGTCGCCGGTTTCACCGAGCTGCCCCGTGCCGGGGATGTCCTCGACCCCTCCCGCGAGAAGCCGCTGCTTTTCGCCATCTCGGCTACGAACCGCGTCCCCTTCGTCTATGACGACGAAAATGTAATGGCCTGGCTGGATGAGCTTACCCCCGAAACCGTGATCGGGCACACTATCTTCGTCTACGATCTTTCCGGCCGGCCGGACGCGCTGGCGAAGGTGTTCGATATCCTGGCCAGGCAGAACAACATGGCCAACGCCGAAAAGCTGGCCGCCTGGCTCTCCGCGAACCATCCCGGCGCGCTGAAGAACGCTCCCGGCCTGGCCCGGGTCCGTTTCTACCAGGCCCTAGATTCCGCCCGGCGGGGCGAACAGGCGCAAGCCGCCGGGTATTACCGGGCGGCGCTGAAGATCGATCCCGATCTCGCCGAAGCCCACTACAACCTTGCCCTGGACCTGGCCGGGCGCGGCAAGCCGGGCGAGGCCGCCGGCCACTACCGGGAGGTCATAAGGATAGATCCCGGTTTCGCGGCCGCCCACTATAATCTCGGTATTATCCTGGCGGCGCAGGGCAGGCGTGAAGAGGCGGAAAAACACTACCGGCAGGCCCTGCAGCTCGATCCCAAAATGAACGCGCCGGCGCCGGCCGCGCGCAAATAGCGCGGATAGCGGCCCTTTCTCCCCGCG
>Ga0156579_1215_pt2 | contig 10289 bp, 10 predicted proteins | sample RifOxyB2_FD_111970 | JGI IMG/M metagenome (GOLD analysis project Ga0156579, IMG submission 111970) | Elusimicrobia bacterium RIFOXYB2_FULL_62_6 | reverse complement strand
CCGACTCTATCAGGCGGACGGCCGCGCCGCATTTCCGGAAGGCGTCGGCCAGCGCGCGGTATTCGCGGCTTATTTCAACAAGGTCTATCCTGGCGAGGTGCTGTACCGCGTTCGGGTCCCTGACGCCTTTCAGCTCGCGGCCGGGGCAGTAAAGCAGCACCGCCTTCAGCCGCTTGTATTCGGAGTTGACGCGCGGGGCGCCCGCGCCGGCCAGCTCCGCGGCCATATCCGCCGTTCTCGGTTTCCAGCCCCGCCCCTGGTACGCTGAAAATTTTATTGCCATTTTTCCGCTTCCCCCGGGTCATAGCCGAGACGCTCGGCGGCGGCCCTTATCTTTCCCGAACACAGCGGCAGCAGCAGGCTTTTGCGCCTGAGCCATTTTCCGGGCTTGGGCGCGGTAACGGACATCACGGGGCGCGCCGCGCCGGCGGCCAGGTCGCGGGCGGCCAGCCCGGCAAAATCCAGTATTTTTCCCAGCTCACGGGCCAGTGAAGCCGGCGCCAGCAGGTCTTCGTACCTGACGCGCAGCTTTTCCCCCAACAGCCCGGAATCGGCGTCCCGCAGTATCTGTTCGTTGGCGGACAGCCATTGGAAGGCGCAGACTTCTTCCAGCGGCTTGCCCGCGAAGCCGGCCCAGCCGGGCGGCAGGTCGAACTTCCACCAGGAGGAGGACCAGGGCTTGTCCGGCGCTGTGTAGCCCTTTATGGAGAGCTTCGCCACGCGGCCGACGTCGCGCGAAAAGAAACCGCCGGAATTCCAGCCGTCCATCAGCCCGCTGATCGAGGCCAGCGGGTTGCGCGCCAGTAGCAGGAACCTGCAGCGGGCGGCGGGGAAAAGGGATTTGACGAAGCCGGCGCGGTAGCAGTCGGAAGAGGATTTCAGGAGCAGGGTTTTCCCGCGGATGCCGTCGTCGGGGAAGCTCCTGGGGCCGGGTATGACGAAAGGCGGTTCCTCCAGGCAGTCGCCGGCCGGCGGGCTCTCCGGCCGCTTCGCGGACCGGTGCGGCATATCGTAGTAAGAGGCGTCGACGCGGACGCCGTCCCCGGCGACGGCGGCCAGGAAGGAATTCCAGAGGCGGGCAGTGTCGAAGCCGGGGCCGGGTCGCGGCGCGCGCTCAAGCGCTTCCGCCGCGCGGCGGTGCAGCAGGTCGGGATCCGCGCCGGCCAGCGGCCATTGCAGCAGGAAACGCTGCACGCAGTCCGCCAGGAAATTTTCTTTCGGAAAGCGCCCGCGCCCGGTGTAAAGGCAGCCGGCGTCTTTCAGTATGTCGGCCGCTACGGCGGCGGCCAGGTCTTTGCCGGGCCTGAAATCCCGCGGCAGCAGGTCGGAGTCTTTGGCGGAAGCGACGGCGCAGAGCCCGTGCAGTTTCTGGAAAACTATGTCTTCGCCGTTAAGCGAAATAACGTCCGGGTGCCGGGCCAGCAGCGAGTGCAGGAAGCTGGACCCGCTCCGGGAGGCGGCGTCTATGACAAGGACGTTCTTCACGTCGCGCGGCCCGCAGGCGTAGAGCCGGTCCGGGTTGTACCGGCCGTAAACATAGCGGCGCTTTTGCGAAATATCGCGGAGGGGGCGGGCCCGGACGGGCTTGTCGGCTCTTTTGATCATTATGGGGCGGGCCGGGGCGCCGGGCGGCGCTGCGCGGCGTTGAGCGCGGACTGTCCGGTAAGATGAGGCAGCAGGAAACGTTCCGCCCCGGGCGCCAGCGGCGCACCGGCGTAGGTGTATTTGCTCCGCCATTCTTTTTTGGAGTCGGGGTAGAAATAGGCGAAGTTCTCCGGCCAGTGTTTAAAATCCATCACCGGGCCCTTGCAGTAGGAGGCGACGATGCGCTCGTAGGCCCGCCGCATCACTTTTTCCGGCAGGCCGTTATAATTCAGGAACTCGTCGTGGACCAGGCCCTGCTCCGTGGAAAGCCAGCGCAGGTGTTCCAGCTCGCCGCGGATGATACCTTTCTGCAGGCTGTCGGTATAGACGTTGGTCCCGGGCAGCGCGGCCAGGTATTTGACGCGGCAGATGCTCTGCGTCTCTTCGGCCCATTGGCACAGGTGTTCCAGCGACTCCTCGGTTTCCCTGGGCAGCCCTACGATCGTCAGGCCGCCGAACACTATGCCGGCTTCCTGCGTATCGCGGAAGGTGCGCAGCACCAGGTTCTCGGTGTAGCCCTTCCTGGCCGCCTTCTGCACGTCGGGCGAAAGGGATTCCACGCCGAAAAGGATGATATCGCAGCCGGCGGCCCGCATCGCGGCCAGCATCTCCGGGTCGACGTCGGTGCAGCGCGTCATGCAGGCCCAGTGTATCCTGAATTCCTTGATAACCTCGCAGATCTCCAGCGCCCGCTTTTTATTCGAGGTGAAAGTGAGGTCGGAAAACATTATAAAACTGGTCTTGTATACTTCTGTCAGGACCTTCAGCTCGGCGCGGAGCCGGGCCGGCGATTTTTCCCGCAGCTGGGGCGTGGTGCGGTAGCAGAAAGAGCAGTCCATCTTGCAGCCCCGGCTGTGCGAGGCGATCACCTGCGGCTGCAGCCCCAGCGGCCCTTTCGCCTGCGGCCACAGGGAGAGGTTCATGGGCGGGACGCAATCGAGGTTCTGCATCTGGCCGCGGGGCGGCGTGTGCAGTATCTCACCGGCGGCCGAGCGGTACCAGATCCCGTTTATCTCGGAGAGGCGCTTTTCCTGCCAGCTGCCGGCGGTAAAAGAATCCATCAGCTCCAGGATGGTGATCTCGCCTTCGCTTATCACCGCGACATCGGCCCTGGTGTTCTCCATGAAGACGCGCGGCGCGGAGGTGACCAAAGACCCGCCCAGGATGACCGGCAGCTTAGGATCTTTTTCCTTGAGCAGCGCTATCAGCTCTTCTACGAAGGGATAGCCGTCTTCCCCGGTGGTGATGCCCACCACATCCGTTCCTTCCATGACCTGTTTGAAGGCTTCACGGAGCGGATCCAGGGCGTAGCGTACGTCGATTATCCGGACAGGGTAGCCCGCGTTGTGGAGCACCGTGGCGATGCAGCTGATGCCTTCGTAAGGGGAGGTGATGAAAAATTCCCAGCCGCGCATCATAGCAAAGGGCGTTGGGCCGACTACGAGCGCGATACGGGGCTTGCTTTTGTCCGTCGCGCAGGGCGTTTTGGCCTGGCCGGCCAGCTGTTCCATATAGCGCGCGTCCGCCGGGGAGACGGCCTGCTGATAAAGCCCCGGGTCCAGCGAATATTTATCGGCCATTGTCATTCTCCAAACAGGGGAAACGGGCTAACTTTGCGCAAGATCTTTTACGGGGCTATAGAGTTTTAACCGCGGGTTCCCGCGGGCGGGACGGGGACGGATCTCCGGCGACAACGCCCCTTGTTTCTCGTCGTTTCCCGGCAAATCCATTGTATCAGTATGGAATTCGTATTGTCAATTATTTAAGCGTTTCGAACCACTCGAGGGCGGCGGTGAACGCCGGCCCGACCGCAGTCTGATGGTCGAGCGCGTCGCCGACATTGATCGCGCGCGCGTCCGACCCCGCCGCCTTCATACGCTTCGCGGCCTTCAAACTGTTCTCCGGGGGAACGTCCCGGTCGGCTTTACCGTAATACAGGCGCACGGGCGCCAGGGGTTTCCAGTTATAAACGTCGTTATCGCGAAGGGCCGCGTTCAGCGGATGAGCGGGCTCTTTACCGAGCGCCTGCAGCAGCTCCGGCCGGAACAGTTCCCCCGGCGCGGCCGGCAGTGCGTTCACTATTTCCACCGCCCGGTGCTTGCCGTCGAAAAGAGAGGGCACGGCTTTGTCATAAGGCGGCTGCAGGGCCGCGGAAAGGTTTGGAAAAACCTTGTAGATATTATTCATCGCGAAGACCAGGTAGGCCAGGTAAGCCGCGGACGCCTGGGACGGGGCGCGGAGCAGTTCCGGGAAACACGTACCGGAAACGTCGTAAGGCCCGGACATACCCGCCGTGCCGGCCAGTTTATAGGGGAACGCCCCCGCCCCGGGGGCTTCGAGGCTGCGCTGCAGGGCCAGGGCCGCGTGCGCCCCCTGCGAGTAACCGGCCAGGAAAAGCCGCCCCGACAGCTTAAGGTCCGGGAGCGCGCGGACGGCCCTAAGAAGATCTTCGGCCGCCGAAGCCTCCGACCGCGCGTGCAGGTAGGGGTGCGTTCCTGCGGATTCGCCGAGCCCCAGGTAGTCTGGGGCCAGCACCACATAACCATTAGCCCCGAAATATGCGGCGAGCAGCAGCACATCCGTGGTTTTAGCGCCGGAAGGGACATCGCTGCGGTTAAGCGCGACGCCGTGCTGGTAGCTCAGTACCGGCAGCTCCGCGGCGACGCCTTCGGGAACTATCAATAGCCCGGACGCTTTTACGGGCGTGCCGTCCAAACCGGCGGTGCCATAGATCACCTTGCGCAGGCGCACGGAGTTCCTGGCCGGAGGGAAAGCGAAAGGGAGGCTCTTTTTAAGTTCGTCCAGCCTGGCGGCGTCGTATACCCCCAGTTCTTTCACGCCAATAATTTCCCCGCGCCGTATCTCTTCCTGTTTGCACGCCGTAAGACACGCTCCGAACAGGCAGACCGCTATCGCTGAAAATATTTTATTCATTGACCTCACCCTTTCAATCTCTCCGAACCGATCAACAAAAACCGTTCCCTCAACCGTATTGCTTCCCCTCAGGCCGCCGCAGCTGCGCTATTCAGGATTTCCACAGCTTTTCTCCCTTCAATTGCGACCGCAGCTTTTTAATGGCCGTTTCCTTGGCCTTGGCTTCAACCTCTATGGTTATATCCAGGCCGCGCCAGCAGGCAGGGAAGTCTTTAAGGTCTATATAGTCGTGGTGCGGCCGCGGGTCGGACCCCCGCCAGCCGAATTTGGGACTGGACAGGTGGAACAGCGGCTCGCGGTTCCAGGTTTTAAGGGCCAGGGCGGTGGTCTCCTCCACGCTATGCCCGTCATGCAGGCAGCGGTGGTGGTGCACATCGTAGACGAAAGGGAATTTATGTTCGCGGCAGAAGGGCAGAAGGTCGGACGGGGCATAGGACCGGTCGTCGTTCTCGAAAGCCAGGCGGGAGCGCACGGCGCCGCTGAGTTTTTTAAGCGAAGCCGCCGCGCGCCTGAGGGCGGCCGGCTTGTCCCCGTAGGCGCCGCCGGCGTGTATATTTATTACGTCGGCCCCTATCCACCCGGCGACCTGCGCCTGGTATTCCAGTTCCTTTACGGAAGCCGCCGTCACGGCGGGGTTCGGGGAGCTGAGCAGTATGAACTGGTCGGGGTGGAAGGTGAGGCGCAGGCCCAGCCGCCGGGCCAGCGCGCCGCAGCCCTTAAAAGCTTTTGCAATAGCTTCGCCGCCGGGCAGGTCCTTCACCTCGTAGCCCAGCCCGGGATGCGTCTTCAGCGGCAGCACCTGGCTGTTCACGCGGAAAGAGCCTATGCCGTTAGCGGCGCAATATTCCAGCGCGGCCCCGAGCGCGCCGGCGTTGGCCAGGCAGAGCCCGGCCAGCTTGCGCGCGCGCTCCTCCGGCTTCAGCTTGCCGGCGTGCAGCGCCGTGGCGGTGAGGAACTTTACGGGTTCCTTGTCGAACTTGCAGCAAAGGCCCAGTCGTATCATAGTTCAATGGCGCGCGCGGCGCAGCTTCAGCCGGGCGCTATTTTATTAAAGCGCGGTATTTCTGCGCTTCATCCGGTCTGCCGGCTTTTTCCAGGGCGCGGACCAGGTGCGTGTAGGACTCGTCTTCCGGCCCGGGCTTGTGTTTGGCTATATACGCTTTAAAAGTCTTTATGGCGGCGGCGGTCTCGCCCATTGCCGCCTGGCAGATGCCGGTGCGCAGTTCCGCCTTGCGCGCCGGCCCGGCGGACACGCCCTTTTTCCCCAGCTTCTTGTAAACCTCCATCGCCAGGCCGTATTCAGCCTGCCTCTCGAGCATCGTCCCGGTTTCCAGCAGCGTTTCGTCCCTGCGCCTGGCCGTCAGCGCCATCAAAAGGCTTTCATCGACGGGGGTCCCGGATTCCATGAGCATGTAGGCCTCTTTGCCGGACTCCCGCAGTTCTTTCGCGACGGCGGTATCCGGATATTTTTCAACGACTTCCCTGTACATCGCAGCGGCTTTTTCCTTGTCCCCTGCGCGCTCATGGCATTGCGCTATTCTGGCCCCGGCCTGGGCTTTTACCCAGTCGCGGTAAGAATTCTTTATGGCGAGGTCGTAGAACCTGATGGCCTTCGGGCAATCGATCGCGGCGGTCCTGACGCCGCCGTAACCGGAATAGATCTGGCCCAGGTAAAGATACGCGTCCCCGAGCCGGGCGCTTTTCGGATAAGCGGTTATCAGGCGGTTAAGGAGCTTCTCCTCCTCTTTGAGCGCCGAGGGGTCGTTGTCCCGCGCGGCTATCCAGTCATAGCTGATCGCCATTTTCAGGAGCGCATTGTCGGCCATTTCGGAATCGGGAGACGCGTCAAGGAACTCTTTATAGGTGGCTATCGTCCACTCGTAGTCTTTGTTCTCAAAAGCTTTTTCGGCCTCCGCGAATTTGTTCGTCGCGGTCCCGAGAGGGCGCACCACGAACGTGTTGGTGTCGCCGATGCGGGAATACACGAGCCCTTTGGTCTGGAGGAACTGCAGAACGTCCACGACGGTTATTTTGGTCAGATAGGTGGTTATCATGATATCCTCCGCCCCGCCCCCCACCAGGAAATTCACTTTAGCCTGCGCTGAAACGACATCAAGAAAAGTCGTGAGAGGGGCGTTCCTTAATCTTATCCTCTCCACCACCCTTTGCAGGAGCGGGTCCTCGATATCTTTCCGCGTCAGGGGCGGGAAGCCGCTGAAAGGAGCGGTGCTTTTTAAAACCACGAAATTGTCGCTGTGTCCCAGCCGCTGGAATTCGATATTTTTGGATTTTGTCAGCAGCTCCATTATATCGGCCGGCGAGGCGTTCCTCATGAAAACAGTGACCTTTTTTTCGGCGAGTTCGGGGTCGTGCACCGTAAAATTGAGGCCGGTCTTTTCGGAGACGATGCTCAACAGCGTGCCGAGCGTCGCGCCCTTGAGCCTGATGGTAATGACCTTCTTCGTAGTTGTGTCCTCCCCGGAAAGCGTGCCGCCGGTCAGGCGGCCGTTCGGGGTTTCGTTCTCCTGCGCGGCGGCGGGCGTGAAGAGCGCCGGCAGCTGCGCAACGGCGATCAGCAGCGTTAAAAAGGATCTTTTATTCATATCGTTCGCTCCTGTGATGATGTCCGGCTTCTCCGGTTAGTGCCACACCCTTTAAAAAAGTTCACCTACAACACTCCGCATTTAACGGCCGCGCAGGTGTCCGTATAGACGTACCCGGTATTCGGCTTCCCGGGGGCATAGGCCGCGGCCGCCCGCTCTTCTGGCGCGAAAAAAGAATTGTTGACCGTGGCGGGGCCGTCAGAAAAATAAAGCGCTTCCGCGGGCGCGGAGCGCGGCGCAAGGCGCCCGGTTAAAAAAACCGCACCGGCAAAGATGGCGACCGCGAAGGCGGCCAGGCCAAAACCCCAGGCGGGCCTGAACAGGCGCGTGAACGGGGCCGGCTCCTCCGCGATTTCAGGGGCGGCTCCCTGTTCCTTGAGCTTGCGCATAAGCCTGGCCGTAAAATCCCCGGAGACAGGTTCGGGCGCGACCGAAGCGGCGGCGGCCTTCAGCTGTTTCAGGTTTTCCATTTGGGCCCGGCAGCCGGCGCAGGCTGAAAAATGCCGTTCCATTGCCGCGCGGTCAATGGCGCGGTCCGCGCCGAAAAGATAGTCTATAAGCTCTTCTTTTGAAAGACAGTTCATTGATCGTTCACCTCGGTCCCGGGGTTTAAAACCGGTTCAAGTTTTTGCGCCAGCGCCCGCATGGCGTTATGTATGCGGGAGCGCACGGTGCCCACGGGGATATCCAGCGCTTCGGCTATCTCCCCGTATGAAAGGCGTTCCCAGCAGCTCAGGAAGAGCACGGAGCGGTGCAGGGGCGAAAGCCCGGCTACCGCGGCGCGTACGATTCCGGCTGTCTCCTCGTTCTCGAGCTTTATCTCGATGGAAGGCGCGGTGTCGAGCGGCTCATAGCCGCCGTCTTCGGCCCCCCCGTTGAACGATCCCGCTTCACGCCCTCTTTCGCGCAGCCTTCGGCGGCAGACATTGCGCGTCAAAGAGTAGGCCCACGTGCTGAACGCCGCCTCGCGCCGGAAAGTGCCGAGCGAACCGTAGATCTGTATGAAAACTTCCTGCGCGATATCCTCGGCTTCCCTGTCGGGGCCCAGGATGCAGATTATGAACTGGTGTATCCTGTCCTTATACAGCTCCACCAGCCCGGCGAACGCCTCCGTATCGCCGCCTGTAAAGCGCGCGATAAGGCCGTTTTCCAGGTCGCTCGATCTTGTCCTGTCGGGGTATTCCATTGGCTTCGCCAGATAACAATTATATGGTTATTATCCCGTAACCGCAAACGGCTTTGCCGCCGTCACGGCGCGTTTTTCGCTTCCGCCGTCCGGTTCACGTAAAAATAATATCCCGCCCGGCCGTCCACCCTTTTCCTGCGGATAACGATCTGGCGCGCCTCTACCGTCAGCGTACAGTCCCTGCCTTTCTCCGTGATCTCGGATTCCGGGTAATTGTCCAGTATCGGCCGGCATACCCGGTAAAGCCCGCAGACAGGGTTCGCGCTGTCTCCGCAATATAACACCCTGTCGTCGTTGTGATACAGGGCCCATACCGCCGCGGGAACGGATAAACACAATGTCGCTGCCAACGCAGCATAAAAAGCTTTCTTGGGCATATACCCGCCTCTCTGAGAGAATTCCATATATCCGTTAGTGCCGGAACCCGGAAAAAAGTTCACCCGCGGGGAAACAGGGGAAGTGGGATTTATAGCGAGGGGCGGCGGAATTGGTGCGGAAAGCCTTCGTGGATGGATTGCCGCAGACGGACGGCAATTCTGCGAGCGAGGTCCGCCTTAGGCTGACGCGGAAACTCATTGATCTCCCGCCACGGCCGGCCGGATATTTGAAAGGCAGCAGGTACCTTTTGAGTGTTCCGCGTCATATCTGCGGCTCTTCGGCTCGGGGCAGGGTGAAAAAGAAGGTGGTGCCCTTGCCCGGCTCGCTGTCAGCCCAGATCCGGCCTTTGTGCATCTTCACAAAGTCGTTCACAATGGCCAGCCCCAGGCCCACGCCCTCCTGCGTTTCGTAGGAAGAGAGCTGCACGAACTTCTCGAAAACCTTGTCCAGGTCCTCCCTGGGTATACCGTGCCCGGTGTCCCTCACGCCGAAAACCACCGAATCCGGGTCCTGCCGGTCGGGCGCCGCCGCCACCACTACGGAGCCGCCCTTCGGGGTGGCCTTGATGGCGTTGGAGATCAGGTTGGTCAGCACCTGGACTATGCGCGGGGGATCGGCCAGGGCCCAGAGTCCGGCGTCCGCCGGCCGGATGGAGAGGTTCACGCCCTTGCTGGACGCCAGCGGCAGCAGGCCCTCCTCGGCCTCGGCCAGTATCGGCGCCACCCGCGCCGGCACCGGGTGCATGTCCAGCTTGCCGGCCTGCAGCTTTGAGAAGTCCAGGATGCCTTTGATCATGTTGCTGAGGCGGCGGCTGTTGCGGATGCTGATGTCGAGGAAGTTGTTCTCCACGGGGTCCAGCTTGGCGGCTGAGTCGTTGAGCATCTCCAGGGCGGAGGTTATCGAGGACAGCGGCGACTGCAGGTCGTGGGTAATGCGCGAAAGGAACTCTTCCTGCATGCGCTGCGCTTCTTTGTACTTCGTGATCTCGGGCAGGGTGCTGAAGGCGCCCACCACCCTGTCGTCGCCGTCCACCAGCAGCGCCACGGACCGGCGCAGGGCCCGGCCCATCGCCTCGTCCCCCTTCACTTCCACGTCGCCGGAGATCAGCTTGCCCTTGGTGAGGTCCATATCCCTGGACATGGTCAGGAAATGCTCGCCCGGCCGCAGGTGCTCGCTGATATGCTTGCCCACGGCCTCGGCCATTTTTATGCCGGCGATCTCTTCGGCCGCCGGGTTCATCATCAGTATTTTCCCGTCCTTGTCCACTATCACCTTGCCGTCGGCGACCTTGGAGAGGACGTTCTCGGTGCGGTCGCGGGTCCGCAGGACCTGCGCCTTTTCCTCGGCGAGGGCCCTGGTGGATTCGGCTATCTGCTGCTCCATCGTCTGCTTCATGATCTTCATGGCGTCCTCGTAGGCGCGCACGCGGTCCCTGGGGTCCTTGACCGCGGATTCAACCAAACCCTTGAGTATGCCGCCGAAACTCATGGTGTCGAGGGTGCCCGGCTGGCTGCCCGGGTTTTCCGGTTTCGCGGCCTGCGGCG
>Ga0156579_1220_pt1 | contig 10331 bp, 7 predicted proteins | sample RifOxyB2_FD_111970 | JGI IMG/M metagenome (GOLD analysis project Ga0156579, IMG submission 111970) | Elusimicrobia bacterium RIFOXYB2_FULL_62_6 | reverse complement strand
TAGAGCGGGGCCACCACCTTCTGGAGCAGGTTGTAAATGGCCTCGGATTCCACGTAGTCGCGCTCGTCGTCGCTGTTGTAATTCTCGGTGCTCCCGATGTTCCAGCCCACGTCGGGCGAATAGCCCTCCATCCACCAGCCGTCCAGCACCGAAAGGTTCAGCACCCCGTTCACGGCCGCCTTCATCCCGCTGGTGCCGGAAGCCTCCAGCGGCCTTATCGGGTTGTTCAGCCAGACGTCCACGCCCTGCACCATGTAGCGCGCCACGTTCATATTGTAATCTTCCACGAAGATTATCCGGTTCTTGAAGCGCTTGTCCATGCTGAGCTTGGCCACGGCCTTGATGTATTCCTTGCCCGACGTGTCCGCCGGGTGCGCCTTGCCGGCCACCACGAACTGCACCGGCATGTTCTCGCTGGTGACTATCTCCAGCAGGCGCTCCATGTTCCGCATGAAGAGGGTGGCCCGCTTGTAGGTGGCGAACCTGCGCGCGAAGCCGATGGTCAGGTAATCGGGGTTCAGCACTTTTTCCGTCTCTTCCAGGACCGTGCGGTCCGAGCCCATGCGCTGGTACTGCCGCCTGAGGCGCTCGCGCACCAGTTTCACCAGCTTCTGCTTCCTTATGAGGTGCGTTTCCCAAAGTTCGCGGTCGTCTATCGTCTCCACCTTCGACCAGTCGAAGTTATCCCCCTTCTCCGGCGCGGGCGAGGGATTGGTGGCCAGGTATTTCTCGAAAAGCATAAGGTGCTCGTGGCTGACCCAGGACCACGGGTGCACCCCGTTGGTGATGCCGTCTATCGGGATGTCGTGCCGGGGCAGTTCCGGCCAGATCTTCTGCCACATCTCGCGGGAGGTGTCGCGGTGCAGCAGGCTGACCGCGTTCAGGAAGGCGCACAGCCGCAGCGCCACCACCGTCATACAGAACCCCATGGAAGCCGGCTCTTCCTTGCCTATCTCCAGGAACTCGGCCATGGTAACGCCCATTTCCTTGCAGTACGGCTCCATGTATTTCCTGACCAGCTCGAAATCGAAATACTCGTTGCCGGCCATCACCGGCGTGTGCGTCGTGAACGCCGAGGTGGCCCAGACGGCCTCCCGCGCCTCTTTATACGACAGGCCGCGCTCCCGCATCTGCTGGCGGACCCGCTCGAACAGCAGGAAAGCGGAATGCCCCTCGTTCACGTGGAACACGGTGGGCTTGAGCCCCATAGCCGCGAGGGCGCGCACCCCGCCGACGCCGAGCACTATCTCCTGGTTTATCCGGTTCTCGCGGTCGCCGCCGTAAAGTTGTTCGGTTATGGTCCTTATCTTGGGCGCGTTCTCGGGCAGGTTCGTGTCCAGCAGGATCAGCGAGTTGCGGCCGACCGGCACCTTCCAGATCCCGACCTTTATGGTCTCCCCGTCCAGCTGCACGTCCACGGTCAGCGGCTTGCCGTGCGCGTCCTTCACCACCTGCACCGGCATGTTGTACCAGTCGTTCTCCGGATAGCGCTCCACCTGCCAGCAGTCGCGGTTCAGGACCTGCTGCACGTAGCCCTTCTTGTAGAGCAGGCCCACCCCGACCAGAGGGATGCCGAGGTCCGAAGCGGATTTGAGGTGGTCGCCGGACAGCATGCCGAGGCCGCCCGAGTAGATGGGCAGCCCTTCGCCGATGCCGTACTCCATCGAGAAATAAGCCACCAGCAGGTCGTCTTCGCGCTTGTCATGCGTTTTATTGAACCAGGTGTCCTTGTAAGCCATGTAGGCGTCGAACCGCCCCTTTATTTCACGCACCCGGCCTACAAAGCCCTCGTCCCGGCCCAGGGCTTCGACCCGCTCCGGCGCCAGGGTGCCCAGTATCCATTTGGGATTCCTGTGGGAGCGGTGCCAGAGCTCGTCGTTTATGCCTACGAACATCATGATGGCGTCCCAGTTCCAGGTAAACCACATATTGGTGGACAGTTCGTCCAGTGCCGACAGGCTTTCCGGCAAATTGGGTATGACATTAAAAGACTTGATCTTCATTATACGCCTCTCTCTCGAAGCTTTCCGGCGGAAACGACCCGCCGCACAAAAATTCTACATAATTATCGGCGGCGGGCGCTATCGCCGGGCCGCCAGCTGCCCGCAGGCCGCGCGTATATCCGAACCTTTTTCGAAACGCAGGTAGGTCCTGACCCCGCCGGCGATCATCAGCCGCTGGAACTCCTTTGCGCGCGCGTCCCCCCCGCCGCCGGCGTCCCCCTCCCGGGCCGGGTTGTGCGGGATAAGGTTCAGCCGGCAGTCTATGCCCCGGATAAGTGCCGCCAGCCGCCCGGCGTCCGCGGGGGAATCGGTAAGGCCGGGGAAAAGGACATACGCGAATAGGACCTGTGTACGCCGCGCCCGGGAATAATCGCCGGCGGCCCTTATCACTTCGCGCAGCGGGTATTTCGCCTCCAGCGGGACCAGCCGGGCGCGCAGCTTCTCTTCGGCGGCGACGATAGAGACCGCCAGTTTTATTTTCAGGTCCGACGCCGCCAGTTCGTTTATCACCGGCACTATACCGACGGTGGACACCGTCATCTTGCCCTGCGAGAAATCGTGGCCGCGGATGTCTGAAAGTATCAATACGGCTTTTTTAACGTTCTCCCAGTTCAGGAACGGCTCCCCCATTCCCATGAACACAAGGCTGTCCGGCCTGCCGCCGGCCTCCCGCAGGCAGGCGGCGTACTGGGCCGTTATCTCCGAAGGCCTGAGGTCCCGCACCAGACCCATCCCGCCCGTGGCGCAGAAAGAGCAGCCGCAGGCGCAACCCGACTGCGAGGAGAGGCAGACCGAGAGGCGGCCCTTGTTCCTGATAAGGACGCTTTCGGCGGGAGCGCCGCCGGCGAACCTGAAAAGTAATTTAACGGTGCCGTCCTTCAAAGACGCTTTTTTTTCCGCTTCCGGGAAAGGGAACAGGGAAAAAGCGGAGGCCAGCGCGGCGCGGACGCCCCGGGGAACGCCGGCCATCTCCTCGAATCCGGCGGCGCTATTCCTGTAAAGGCAGGCGAACACCCGCGCGGCGTGGCATTTTTTTGCGCCCAGCGCGGCAAGCTTCTCTTCCAGTTCAGCGCCGGTAAGGTCGCGTATATCTGTTTTCATCAGTTCGCTGTTACAAAAAACCGCTCTTTTTGATATTATAATCTTTGGGGAGCGTTCCGGCAAAGCCGGGCGCGCTTTCGCGGGCCCGGGCCCGCCGATCTGAACGGGGAGCTTTTTATGGAAATCGACGAAAAGATAGATATGCTGGAGAAGAACCTTGCGCGCCAGCTGGACTGGATACGCGCCGCGGACTCCAAAGTCGCGCCTATCATATTCCTCACCAGCTCAATGCTGGGCGCGTCGGCGGCCGCGCTTTCCCGCACCACCTCCATAACCCCGCTGACTCTCACGCTGATGCTCCTTACGGTGATCCCCCTCCTGGCGGCCCTTGTCTGCATAGCGATGGCCAGCTTTCCCCATTTCAACCCGGACACCGGCTCCATAATCTTCTTCGGCTCCGTTAACCAGGCGGGCCTGTCCTCCTTCGAACGGCGCGCCAGCGAAATAACCCGGGACGAATATTTCCGCGACCTTTCCGCGATGTGCTACAACAGCGCGCATATCGCCAACCTGAAATTCAGGCACGTGAAGCGGGCGATGGTCTTCCTGCTGGCCGGGATCGTACCGTGGGTGACGCTGATCTACGACGTCTTCCACAGCTATAATATAGCGGCCATGCTGCGCTGAACTTTTGCTTTTTGCGCCAAAATTGATAGAATAGTAAACGTAAGGGTGTGCGGCTTCCGCCTAAGGCGGAAGATACAGGAATAAGCGCAACTGCTCTTTATAAAACAGATTTCGGGCGTGTAGCTCAGCTGGGAGAGCGCCTGCATGGCATGCAGGAGGTCAGGGGTTCGAGCCCCCTCACGTCCACTCGCTTTAAAAAGCCCCTTGCGGGGCTTTTTATTTTGTTAGAATATTTCCGTGAACATGGAAACCGGCAAACTGCTCATTTTCCACCTCGACGACGGCAAAGAACTGCGCGGCGGCCAGCGCCAATTGCTGTACCTGGTGAAGGAACTCAACCTGCTGGGGCACCTTAATTACATCGTCTGCCGCAGCGGTTCCCCGCTGGAGACCACCGCAAAAAGGAAGAACTACAACACCATCCCCCTGCCGTATTTTTTCGAATGGGACCCGCTTTCCGCCTTCCTGCTCAATAAAAAGATCCGGGCCGTCGCCGCCGAGCGCGGGCACGGCGGCCCCCCGGTCCTGCACGCGCACACCTCCCATACCGCCGCCATCTCCTACCTGGCCTCTTTCAATATGGACTGCGTGCGGATAGCCCACCGCAGGGTCGACTTCGTTCCCAGCGCCGGCCTTTCAGCGCGCTTCAAATACGAAAAAGCGCACCGCGTCATAGCCATCTCAAAACCCGTCAGGGACATCATGCTTTCGCTGGGCCTCTCCGCCGACAAGATAGCGGTCGTCAACAGCACCGTGGACCTGGACGAAACCCCCTGGGAAGAATCCTCTTTCGGAGCCTACCGCGCGGCCGCCAGGCTGGCCATAGCCCAGAAGTTCTCCCTGCCGCAGGACGAACCCTGGCTAGGCTCGCTGATAGCGCTGGTGCCCCACAAGGACCCGGAGAATTTCGCCAAAGCCGCCGCGCTGGTGCTGGAAAAAGCCCCCGGCGCGCAGTTCCTGCTTGCCGGCGAAGGCGAACTGGCCGACAAGGTCAGGAAGCTGGTACGCATGCTGAAGATCGAAAAGAACTTCCACATGCTCGGCTATTACGATAACCCTTACGAACTCCTCTCAGCCCTGGATATCTTCGTGCTGCCCTCGTCCGAAGAGGGCATGGGCAGCGTCCTCATCGAGGCGATGAATTCGCGCCTGCCCATCGTCGCCACCCGGGCGGGCGGTATCACGGACGTCATACAGGACGGGGCCAACGGCGTGGTGGTGGACATCAGGAACCCCGGGGCGCTGGCGGGCGCGCAGCTGGCCCTGCTCGGCGACGCGCCGCTGCGGGCCCGGATCTCCGCCGAAGGCCACAGGCGCCGGCTGGATTTTTCTTCCCCCAGGATGGCCGAACTCACCATAAGGATATATGAGCAGGAAATTGCGAATCTTAAACATCATAGACATACCGTGGCACAGCGCGCTGGCTGAGTACGCCGTGGAGCAGGCCAGGGCGCTGCGGTCGCTGGGCCACGAGGTCTTTTCCGCCGCCCCCCGCGGCAGCGAATACTGGCGCTTTTCGCTGGCGGAGAACATAGGGGCCGTGGACATAGCCGGCCGCAGGGATTTCCTGTTCCTCCCCTCCGCCGTGAAGCTCGCGCGTTTCGCCGAGCGCAATTCCATTGAGGTGCTGAACGCCCATACCGGCAGGGCGCAGACCCTGGCTTACGCCGCCCGCCTGCTTTCCCGCCGGAATTGCACGCTGGTGCGCACCCAGGCCGGCGCAAGGCTCCCGCGCCCCTCTTTCACCTACGCCAAAGTGGCCGGCGTTATAGCCGCGTCCGGCGTAATAGAGCGCGGTTTCCGGCCGCTGGGTCTTGCCCCCGGCGCCGTCTCCGTAGTTCCCCCGGGCATAGAACTGCGGCCTTACAGGCCCCTGCCGGCGTCACCGCTGGTCCGCATCGGCCTGCTGGGCCGCCTGGACCCGGTAAAAGGGCACGCGCATTTCATAGAAGCCGCGGCCCGTGTCCTGGCCAGGAACGGGAACGCCGAGTTCCTGCTGGCCGGCCAGGAAGTGAACGTAAAATTCGACGACCTGCGGACGCAGGCCTCGCGCCTGGGCATAGCCGGGCGGCTGCGCTGGCTGGGCCGCGTCAAAGACCCCCTGGAATTCATCAACTCCTGCCACATCGGGGTTATCGCCTCGACGGGTAGCGAAGCCGTCTCACGCGCCCTGCTGGAATGGATGGGCCAGGGAAGGGCGGTGATCGGCTCGGACGTGGGCAGCGTGCCCGAAATGCTGGACCGGGCGCACATAGTCCCGCCCGGGGTCCCGGCGCTGCTGGCCGACGCGCTGCTGAAACTGATCTCGGGGAAGGAAGATATGGTGCGGACCGGGCTGGACAACAGGAAAACCGCGGCGGAGCGCTACAGCCGGGAAGTCTTCGCGGAAAAGACGGGAGAATTTTTCAGCCGGGCGGGGATCGCCGGCTGACGGAGGATATTATTGTTCGCGCCGGGCCGGACGCTACCGTCCGGCCTTTTCATTATACTTCATGCGGGCCAGCGTCTCGCTGAACAGGTCCGTTACCGCCGCCGCGAACCCCTGCCAGCCGTCCAGGAAACCGGCCCTTAAAAAATAATTTACCAGGAACCTGCGCGCGCCGCGCATTACCGGGAACGGCTTTCCGTCCCCGAGATGCTTTTCCGCCTTGAGCGAGGAATAGAAATCGGTCTTCCGCACGATATCCGCGGCGTCGGCGTAGGGATAATGGTCCAGCGGGGCTGACAGCCGGCCGACCCCGCCTTGAACCGAAAGCCTTTCGTGCACGTCCTTGCAGGCGAACGAGGCGGCGCCTTTCCTGAACAGCCTGAGCTGTTCGTCTGGGTATTTGCCGCCGTGCTTCAGCCACCGCCCGAAATAATTGTTGCGGCGCGGGACCAGGAAGGCGGAGAAAGCGCCCGGCGCTTCGATAGTCGAACGGATCTCATCCCTGAGGCTTTCGGTAACGGCCTCGTCGGGGTCGAGGTAAAGTATCCAGTCGCCGGAGCATTTGTCTATGCCGAACTGTTTGTTCACGTTCAGGTTCCGGTCGTTCTCGTGGGAAAAGACCTTCTCCGTAAAGCGGCGGGCTACGGCGGCGGTGCCGTCCGTGCTGGAGCAGTCCACGAAAACCAGTTCGTCGGCCCACTTGACGCTTTCAAGGCATTTGGCCAGGCTGCGTTCCTCGTTATAGCCGATAACCGAGACCGATAATTTCGCCATAATAAAATTATACTAAAGATTCCCATTGGCCTTTAGGCCTAGGCCGGCCTGGGACTTTGGCCCTTTTCCCCGGCGGCGTTTTCCTAACATAATAGGGTATACGGAAAACACACTGATGACCAGGCTCCTACTGCTTGCACTTTTCTTCTTCCCCGCTGGTTCCTACGCCGGCGATGAAAAGACCGTCGTTTTCTCCGGGGTCCAGTACCCGCTTGAAATAGCGGTCTCCCCCGGCGGGCCTGCCGGCGTCCCGCTCTACGAATCCGCCGTCTCCGAGTCCGTGCGCACGGCATACGACACCGTGATCATGCAGGGAGAAATGCCCGATCCCGGCGTCAGGCCGGAGATCTGGGTAAAAAGCAAGTCCCTCTTCAAGGCTTTCGATAAATACCGGCCGGCCGGGTTCAAACGCTTTCCCAACGGCAGGTTCTGGGCCAAGTTCGACGTAGCGGCGACACGGCAGCCCCTCAAACTGGTCATACTGGACGACGGGATCGCGGGCGCCCACCTTTTCAAGATCTACGAACTCGAGGCCGTCTCCGGCTCTTCGCAGAAACTGGAAGATTCGGCTGAAGAGCAGGGGCCTTCCCCTGCCTCCGCCGAAGATGACGCGCCGTTCTCCATAGAAGAGGCCCTTCCCTTCACGCTGGTCCGCCGCGAGGCCTGGAAGGCCGCCCCCCCGAAGGAACCTTACGCCCGGCACGCCCCCAAAGCTTTCACCCTGCATCACACGGCCGGGTATCTGCCCAAAACTTACGCGGAATCGGTGGCCGAGATACAGTTCGTGCAGGACTACCACCAGAACGCGAAGGGCTGGAACGACATCGGCTACCACTTCCTTATAGACCCGCTGGGCAATATTTTCGAAGGCCGCCCCCTGTACGCCGTGGGCGCCCACGTGCTGAACAGGAACACCGACAATATCGGCGTCTCGGTAATGGGGAATTACCATCCCCCGGCGTCCAACAAGCCCGCCGCAGAAACACTCGGCTCTTTCGGCAAGGTCGGGACCTACCTCAGCGGCAATTACTCCATAGCGGTCAGCAGTTTCCACGCCCACAGGGAAATAGGTTCCACGGACTGCCCGGGCGACCTGCTTTACGCGAAAATGCCGGCCCTGAAAGAGCTGATCTACGCGCGCCCTGTCCCGGCCGCAGCCGGCCCGGTAGCCCCCGAAGCCGCCGCGGCGCCCGCGGCCGCGCCTTCCCTCCGCCAGCTGCGCGAATGCGCAATACCCGGCCAGTTCCGTTAGCTCAGGGGCTTTCCCCAATACATAAAGCGTCCCGCCGGTAAAGGCGGTATTATTGCGTTACGGCGGCGGACGCCGTTTTTTTTATTTTATCGCTTTTCGGCGGCTACAAGGTCCCGGAAGGTTTCGCGGCGGCGTATCAGCCGCCAGGAACCGGGACCGGTTATCAGGGCCTCGGCGGCCCTGGGCCTGGAATTATACTGCGAGCTCATGGAAAATCCGTAAGCCCCGGCCGACAGCACCAGCAGCGCGTCGCCCTGCGAGGGCATCGGCAGCCTGACATTGAGCGCCAGGAAATCGCCGCTTTCACAGACGGGGCCGGCCAGGTCGAATTTGACGAGCGGGCCCTTCTTTTTTTCCAGGGCGGCCACAGGGTGTTTCGCCCCGTAAAGGGCCGGGCGTATCAGGTCGTTCATGGCGCCGTCGGTGATGACATATTTCTTTGAGCCGCTGGCTTTCCTGTAAAGGGTCGTAACCGCCAGCGCGCCGGCGGACGCCACCAGCGACCTGCCCGGCTCCAGTATCAGCCGCAGGCCTTGCAATTTCCCCATCTCGCCCGCGATGGCCTTCGCCAGGAGCGAGGGCGAAAGCATATCGCCGCCTTCCCTTCCTCCCCAGCCGCCGCCGATATCCATATATTGCAGCGGTACGCCTTTTTCGCGCAGCGCCCTCACGAAAGCGCCCGCCTCGGCCAGGGCCAGCAGGTAAGGCCGCGCCGAGTGGATCTGGGAGCCCAGGTGGAATTGCAGGCCGACCGCCTGCAGGTGCCTGGAGGCCGCGGCGAAAGCGTAAAGCGCGCGGGCCTCTTTAAAACTCACGCCGAACTTGGTCCCGAGCTTGCCGGTAGCGATATATTTATGCGTGTGCGGGTCCACGTCGGGATTTATGCGCACCGACACCGGCGCTTTTATTTTCAGGCGGGCGGCTATGGCCTCCACGGCGCGCAGCTCCTCCATCGATTCGGCGTTGATGAAGAGTATGCCGGCGCGGAGCGCGGCGGCTATTTCTCCGGCGGTCTTGCCGACGCCGGAAAAGATGACGCGGCCCGGCTTGAACCCGGCCTTGAGGGCCCTGTACAGTTCGCCGCCGCTGACCACGTCCGCCCCGGCCCCGTTTTCGGCCAGGATGGCCGCGATAGCCCCGCTGGAATTCGCCTTCATCGCGTAGCAGAACAGCGGGTCAAAGGCGGAAAACGCTTTTTTATAGGAATTAAGGTTGTCGAGTATTTTCGGGCGGGAGTAAATGTAGACCGGCGTGCCGGTCTTTCGTATTATCTGTTCGACGAGTTTTGAAGGGAAGGTATCATTTATCATAAATTTTAGGCCGCCCGGCCTTTAAAAGCCCTGGCGGCCTGATTGGAACCAGCGTTCTTTAAATAGTTTGCGCGGGGCGGTACCTGTGGAAACCTTGAATTGTGTCGTCCGCCTTCGGCGGACTCCACCCGAACCCGCCTGATAGCGGGTTCGAGCCCGCCCCGCCCGGCCTGTCCTTTACTGTTCCGCCTTAAATAGTTTGCGCGGGGCGGGACTCGAACCCGCAAGCCGTTAGGCACACGCCCCTCAAACGTGCGTGTCTACCAGTTCCACCACCCGCGCGTAACAAAAAACCTTCTGAACTTCGTATATTTTACCAAATTGCCGGTCTAATTTGTAAAATATAGCCGTGATATATATCTTCGAACTGGCCGTCACCGCCGTCCTCATAGTACTGAACGGGCTGTTCGTCCTGTCCGAATTCGCCCTGGTGAAAGTCCGTTTCACCCGTTTGGAAGAGCTGGCCGCCAAGGGCCTGCAGACGGCCAAGATAGCCAAGAAGCAGGTGCAGCATATCGACGCCTACCTGTCTTCCATACAGCTGGGCATCACCATGGCCAGCCTGGGCCTGGGCTGGGTGGGCGAGCCCGCGCTGGCCGCCCTGCTGCAGCCGTTCTTCGCCTGGCTGGCCCTGCCCGTCTCCCCGGCGGCCCTGCACACTATCTCCTTCATAATCGCCTTCGGCCTTATCACCGGCCTGCACGTAGTGGTCGGCGAACAGGCCCCTAAATACCTGTCCATACTGATGCCGGAAAAGATCACGCTGATCTGCGCCATCCCGCTTGAAGTCTTCTACAAGGCCACCTACCTGCCGATGCTCGTCATAAACAAAAGCG
>Ga0156579_1190_pt4 | contig 11048 bp, 9 predicted proteins | sample RifOxyB2_FD_111970 | JGI IMG/M metagenome (GOLD analysis project Ga0156579, IMG submission 111970) | Elusimicrobia bacterium RIFOXYB2_FULL_62_6 | reverse complement strand
GTAAACCTCCTGTGTAATTTTAGCATACCTCATTTACACAGACAGATTTACACTCCCAGTCCATCTGGCATATTTTAAGGTCTGATTCGTGTAATCGGAATACGAAATATGCGGGTTGCCCCCACTATCAAGCGCCAGGGACGTGTATTTTCCTACTTCACCAACTGAATCCACTGTCTGCGTTGACCATTCCGTTCCAGTCCACGCGGCATACTTCAAGTCGCCTGGGCTTGGGCTGTAGTAATATGAAATATGAGGATTACCGCCAATATCAAGCGCGAGTGAAGTGTACCACCCGGCGGAAGCTGTAGGGTCAGCAGTTTCTTTTACCCACGCAGACCCAGTCCATGCAGCGTATTTTAAAACATTGCCAGAATAATAAGAGATATGGGGATTATCACTACTATCAAGCGCAAGAGATGTATATTCTCCCCCTGAGGAATCAACGGTTTCTATTGCCCATGTGGAACCAGTCCATTTGGCATATTTTAGCCCACCCCCGTAATACGTAATATGGGGATACCCACTACCATCAAGAGCAAGCGAAGGATATTGACCGACATAATCCGCAATAGTTTCTATTACCCAAGCCGAGCCAGTCCATTTGGCATATTTTAAATGAGCGACTTGGCCCGTATAGTCAAAAGCGGCAATATGAGGATTACCACTACTGTCAACCGCAATAGAAGTATATCTGCCATCACTTAACCAACCGATGGAATCAACAGTCTCTGAAGTCCAGATTGTGCCTATCTTTTTACCATGTTTTAAATCTCCTGAAAAGCCCCCGGCGCTTCCAAGGTAGTGATACCAAGCGAAATGCAAATCACCACTAGAATCAAGCGCTATGGAAACTTTGTTGCCACCAGATTCCAGATTACGCTGCCTCCACGCTGCACTTAGATTGTTGGAGCAACAAATAAATAATACAACGAAAAACAATCTCATCTTTGGATTTCGCATCAGAATCTTCAACATGGTTTCAAGGGATGACTGGGACCACTAATTCCGCCACATTGCTTTATTTCAGAATCCAAGACAGCATTAAATCGCTCAGAATCAATGATGAGTAGATTTTTAAATATCCCCGGCGCCGTTTTACCCACACATTCAGCTTCATGATAACATTCGGCAATCCGAAGAAAGCTCGCCATAACTTTTTCCTTAATGGGAAGAACAACACCAACCTTTCCGAGCATAACCGCGTTCAGCATGTCTCCAAGGCGGTGCTTTGTGGTTCCAGACGCCTCAATTTCAATCGCCATAAGGCATCTTGGATTTTGATTGCTGTTTTCTATAAATGCCTTATAATCACAATATTTTCCTTTAAAGTCTGCGGAGTCGAACAATGCTTGAAATAATCGTGCTTTTTTGTCAAGCATACTGTCATAATTGAGGGTGCCGGGGTTACAACTAAAAGGACCTACCGCTATATCTGGTCTGGGCATATACACTTTTCCACGTTTACCCGCATCAAAAACATCTGCCCCTTTTTTTGCGATATTCCATTCCATCTCAACAAAAGCGGAATCGTTACATGCAGAAAACAACTGCCGTAATTTTTCACATAGACAGCATTGAAGCTCGCGGGTACTCATCACATTCTTTTTCTTGCTTTTTTCATCGTCGTCCATTAAGCCATAGTATACCCCCGCAAAAGGCAGAGTGTCAATACCACAAGGTTTTATACTTATAAACCTTATAGGCTCTGGCAGAGCGGCCTCTTTATTATAAAAATATAGAAATGCTGAAGAATGATATCTATAAGGCCCTGGGACTGTCCGTGCGGGCTTACCGGCGGGAGTTTGGCTGGTCGCAGGAGGAATTGGGAGAGCGGGCAGGCCTGCACGCCAGCTATATCGGCCAGATAGAACGGGGAACAAAAAAAATCAGCTTGGCGACGCTACAAAAACTGTCGGTCGCGCTGAAAGTGAAGATTTCAGACCTTTTGCGGGAAAAACCGGTGAGCCATAAGCCTTCCACCTGGGAAAAGAAGATTTTGGGAGTTATACGCGACAGAACCGCCGCACAGCAGGAACGCACCTACCGCATAATCAAAGAAACCCTTCGCCCGGACAACAGATAATTGCATCCATACGCCTTGTATAATCCGCCCAGGCGCAGCTTATTTTCGGGCTTTTATTTTTTTCACCACGTAGGGCGGGACCAGCTTGGAGACGTCGCCGCCGAAGTGGGCTATGTCGCGCACAACGCTGGAGGAGAGGTAGGTGTAGCGCAGGCGCGGCATGAAGAAGACCGTCTCCATGCCGCCGTAAAGCGTGCGGTTGACGGCCGCCATCTGGAACTCGTATTCCAGGTCCGAAATGGCGCGCAGGCCCCTTATCACCACGCTCGCTTTCTTCTTTTTCAGGTAATCCACCAGCAGGCCGTCGAAGCACTCTATCTTCACGTTCTTATTGCCCTTCAGGACGTGGCGGAGCATATCCAGCCGCTCCTCCACCGTGAACATCGGCTTCTTGGCGCTGTGGACGAAAACGCTGACGATAAGCTTGTCGAAGATGCGGCCGGCCCGCGCTATGATGTCCAGGTGGCCGAAAGTGACCGGGTCGAAGCTGCCGGGATAAATGGCTGTTTTGATACTCATAGATCTCCTTGCCGCCAGTCCTCATTATACAAAAACCGGTACTGACCCCTGATGAAAAAATCCCCCTCTTTCCCCCTTTCAAAAAGGGGGATGTTGCTTAATTCCCGATAAAGGCATAGAATAAATACCAGCTATGTTAAAGAAATTATCGCTCCTGCCTTTTATTATCGCATCCTGCCTGGCCGCCGCCGTGGCCCAAAGCCCGGACCAGGCGCTGATACCTTTCCGCGCCGGTTCCAAATGGGGCTATTCCGACAAAGCCGGCAAGCTGGTAATCCCCGCGCGCTATAACGCGGCCCGCCCGTTCAGCGAAGGCCTGGCGCTGGTCATGTCCGGCGGGAAATACGGCTTCATAGACGCCGCGGGCCGGGAAGTCATAAAGCCCGCCTACCAGTCGGCCGGCGACTTCGGCGCAGGCCTGGCCCCGGTAAAATTAAAAGGCAGCTGGGGTTACATAGACAAGGCGGGGAAAATAGCCCTGCCGTTCGAATACGAGGACGCGCGGCCCTTCACCGGCGGCGCCGCGGCCGCCAAGAAGGACGGGCGGCAGGGCATAATCCCGCTGGAGACCAAAGAATTCATCCCCACTAAATACGACGAGATCTATTATTTCAGCGAGGGCCTGGCCAGGGTGAAGACTGGCGGATTCTACGGCTACATAGACAAGCGGGGCGCCGAGGTTATACCGCCCGTCTACGAAGCGGCTTTCCCGTTCGAGGGCGGAACCGCCTCGGCGCAGCTACGCGCGGCCTTCGGCTTCCTGAACAAGGAAACAAGGATCTTCAAAGCCAGGGACTACTTCAACATCGGGCCGCTCAGCGAAGGCCTGGCCCACGCCGAGAAACTCGACGACGCCTCGGGCCACTGCGGCTACATAGACCTGGAAGGCGCGGAGAAACTCCCCTTCAATTACTTCATGTGCGGCTCTTTCAACGAAGGCCTGGCCCCCGTGCTGAAAGACCTGAAAGGCAAATGGGGATTTATCGACAAGGACGGGAAAGACGCCATACCCTTCAAATACGACGAAGCCGCCTCCTTCAAGGACGGGCTCTCCCGGGTGGCGCTGAACAAGCAGGCCTTTTACATAGACCGCCGCGGCAAAGAATACTTCAAAAAATAACCCCAAAAGCAGAGCCCGCGAGATCTCCGTTTAGTGGAGCCGCGGGCTCTTGTGCCGGGCCCGGAGGCGCGGCGACATTCATAGTATAGCAGACGCTTACCCGAAGTCAAGACCCAAAAAAGGCCCAGACCCCGGGGACTATTTCTCCCCCTTCTGCTTCTTCTCCATCTGCCGCCTCAGCACCTCGCCCAGCGTGCCCAGGTTCTCCTCTTCTACCGCGTCCGGCTGACGGTACTTCTGCATCGCGGCCGCGTCCTCGTCCGCCTCCCGCGCAGCCTCGGCCGGCACCAGGGCTATCTTCCTGCTCCGCTGGTCCACGGCTTCCACCTTCACCTCTATCTCCTGCCCCTTCTGCACCACCTCTTCCGGGTGCTGCAGCCGCCGCTCCCCGCCCAGCCGCGAAATATGGATAAGCCCCTCGACGCCGTCGCCCAGCAGCACGAACGCGCCGAACTGCGTCAGCCTGGTTATCTTCCCCTTGTGATAGGAGCCGGCCGGCCAGGTCTTCTCGGCGCTGTCCCACGGGTTAGGCAGGATGTCCCTCAGGCTGAGCGAGATCCTCTCGTTGGCCCAGTCCAGCCTCTTGATGGCCACTTCCACCGGCTGGCCTACCGAAAGCCTGTCGCCCACGTTCTCCGTCCGGTCCCAGGCTATCTCGGAGACCGGTATCAGCCCGTCTATGCCGCCGATGTCCACGAACGCGCCGAATTTCTGTATGGAGGTCACCACGCCCTTCACCCGCATCCCCTCTTCCAGCGTGCTCTTCAAAAGCTTCACCTTTTCCTGCCGCTCCTTCTCCAGGATGTTCCTGCGCGAAAGGACCACCTTCCTGGGCTCGCATTCGGCGATATCGAACTGCATCACCCGGCCGATGTAGCCTTCCCTGTCCTCGTCCCGCCGGAGCCCCATGTGCGAGAACGGGCAGAAGGCCCGCGCGCCGCCGCTGACCGTTATCTCAAAGCCGCCCCGCGTCTCTTTGGAGACCGTGCCTTCCACCCGCACGCCCGCGCGCATAGCTTCAGCCAGCTGCATGTAAGCCGCCGGGCCGGCGCCTATTTTGGAAGTAAAGTGCATTTCGCCGTTCTCGGAGTAGATGAAGTAGGCCCGGATCTTCTGGCCCTCTTTTACCGTGAGGTTGCCCTCGGAGTCCAGCAGTTCCTTCTTGTCCAGGTAGCCCTCGCCCTTGCCGCCTACCTCGATGAGCGCCCAGTCGGCCGAGATCTTGACGATGGTGGACAGCACGCTCTGTCCCGGCTCCAGCCTGGACGGCTCCTTGTAGCTCGCGTCCAGCATCTGCGCGAAGCTCTCCTCGGTGCCGGTCTCTTCCAAATGTTCTTTTTTCATATAGTCCCTTCCTGTTTTGTTGAGTTGCAAATTTTCCGCTCCCGCGCCTGCGGAGCGGCCACGGAAAACGCGCCGTATAATTCTTCCGGTATGCGGGCCGCGCGCCCGGTCCCGTAATTTATCCACACCCACACCGTAAGCCCGCGGCAGACCGTCTTTCCGTCCAAAGGCCTTATTATCTCATATTTTCGCACGGATGAGGTACGCTCGGCCGAATCTATCCAGGTTTTTATCACCACGGTGTCTTGCGGCATGACCTGCGCCAGGTAGTCTATCTCGTGGCGCCGGATGACCCAGCCCTCGCCCATATTTATCATCCGGGTATGGGGCCAGCCGGCGGCTTCGGAATGCGCCGAGGCCGCCTCTATGAACCAGCCCAGGTAGACCAGGTTGTTCACGTGCCCGAGGCCGTCTATCTCGTCCGGGCTCACTTTGTGTTCAAGTTCGAAAACTTCCGCCATAGTCTTTACGCGTCAGACGCCGAAATATTTGGCCTTCGGGTTCTGCAGCACCAGCGCCGACACCGAGGCCTCGGGGTCCATCATGTGGTGCTCCGTCAGTTTTATCCCCACGTCCCCCTCGGGCTTGAGCATATTGAAAAGGTTCTTCTGCCCGGACAGGTCGGGGCAGGTCGGGTAGCCGAAGGAATACCGCTTGCCGCGGTAATCCGCCCGGCGCAGCGGCCCGGCGGCCGGCTCGGAGAAGCCCCAGTCCGCGCGGATCCGGCGGTGCAGCGCCTCGGCGAAGGCCTCGGCCAGGCTCTGGGCCAGCGCCTCCACCACGTAGGAGCGCAGGTAATTGCCCTTCTCCATTTCGGAGCGGGCGAATTCGGACACGCCCTCGCCGCAGGTCACGGCCAGCAGGGCCGCGTGGTCCCGCTTGCCGCCGTGGGCCGCCACGAAATCGGCCAGGCAGAGGCGCTCGCCGTCGTGCTGCCTCGGGAAATTTATGGTCTCCACCGCTTTGCCGTCCGCGCCGTAGAACAGGATGCTGTCCCCGTCGGAGTCGGCCTGGAAGAACTGGTACACGCCGCGCGGCTTTATGAGCCGGCCTTTTATTATCTCTTCCCGTATCCCGGCCAGGAGCAGTTTCGCGTCGCCGGACTTCTTCTCGTCCGTCTTCTTCAGCTTGAGGAAGCGCAGGTTGAAAAGGTCCTCGTCCAGCTCGGCGAAAAGCTCGGGCAGGGCGTAATCCCCGAAATAGTGGCGCTCCAGGTCTTTGGGCGCCGGCAGTTCTTCCGGCCGGAACCGGGCGTTGGCCCGCGCCTGCTTCAGCTGCGCCTGTTCACTTTGAGCGTCCGCCGCGGTCCGCTGTTCCGCGGGCGCCGCTCCCCCCGCATTGCCCGGCTTCACGGGCCCGGACCCTTTCTCCGCCATATGCCTGAGCGCCGTGTTCAGCCCGTCCATAGCGTCGGCCGCGTAGATCACCGGGCCGCCGTAAAGCGGCGCCATGTTGGCGGCCACGAATTTTTCGGTAAGCGCGGCCCCGCCGGCCAGCAGCGGCGCCGAAACGCCGGCCTTGGCCAGCTCCCGGGCGGTAATGGCCATCTGCTCGGTGGAACGGACCAGCAGCCCGGAAAGCCCGATGAAATCCGGCTTTTCGGCCAGGGCCGCGGCCACTATGGTTTCCGGCGCCACCTTGACGCCCAGATCCGCCACCTCGAAGCCGTTGGATTCGAAAATTATATGCACCAGGTTCTTCCCGATGTCGTGCACGTCGCCCTTCACGGTGGCCAGCAGCAGCTTGCCGCGCTTCGGGACATTCCCCGCTTTCAGGGCCGGCCCGAGCAGGGACACCACTTCCTTCACCGCTTCGGCGCTCTGCAGCACCTCCGTCACTATCAGGTCGCCTTTGGCGAAGGCCCGGCCCACCTCGGCCATGGCCTTGAGCACCGGCCCGTTTATTATTTCAAGCACGCCCATGGCCGGCAGCAGCTCTTTCAGCGCCTCGCCCGCGCCGGCTTTCGAGCCGTCCACGATAAGCCGGTAAAGCCTTTCTTCCGGCGACCGGGGCGCGGCCTGTACGGCCGGGGCCGGCGCGCCGGCGGCGGCCTTCTTCTTGCCCCTGAAATATTCGGCGAACAGCGCGGCCGCGTCGGCGGAGCGGGCGAAAAGCAGGTTCTCGGCCAGCTCCAGCTCGCGCGCGGGGATGGAGGAATAGCGCTTGTGCTTCTCGATATTCACTATCGCCATGTCCAGCCCGGCCTTTACCGCGTGATAAAGGAAAACGGCGTTCAGTATCTCCCGGCCTTCAGGCGGCAGGCCGAAGGACACGTTGCTCACGCCCAGCACGGTCTTGGTCAGCGGGAACTCTTTCTTCAGCTGCGCCACGGCCTTCAGCGTTTCGGCCGCGCTCACCGCGTATTCCCCGCCCACCCCTACCGGGAACACCAGTGCGTCGAAAATGAGGTCCCCGGGGAACAGCCCGCAGTCCTTGGTGAAAAAGCCGTAGGCCCGGCGCGCTATGGCCAGCTTGCGCTCCGCCGTCAGCGGTATGCCGCGCTCCTTATCCTCGTCTATGAGCCCGACCACCAGCTTGGCCCCGTAAAGTTTCACCAGGTCCGCCACCTTGGCCGGCTTTTCCGGGCCGAACTCGAAATTCACGGAATTCAGGACGCACTTGCCGGGCGCCAGCTTGAGCACTTCCTCCATCACCTTTATATCCGTGGTGTCCGCCATTATCGGCGCCCTTACGGAATGGAGCAGCATCGGGAAAAAGATCTTCGCGTCGTCCAGCTCGTTCCTGTCCGGGTTGGAGAGACAGACGTCCAGCACGTGCGCGCCGGCCCGCACCTGCGCCTTCGCCATCTCCACGGCCTGGTCCCAGCCGCCCGCGGCCACGATGTCGCGGAATTTCTTGGAGCCGATGGAATTGTTGCGCTCGCCGGCCAGGATGGGCGGCTCTATTTCGGAGTAGAACAGCGGCTCTATGCCGGAGACGGCCCAGGCGCGCTCTGACACTCTCCTGCGCGGCTGAACGCCTTTCAGCGCTTCGGCCAGCGCTTTTATGTGGGCCGGGCCGGTGCCGCAGCAGCCGCCGGCCAGGTTCAGCAGGCCGGCGTCCGCGTAGCCCTTCATCACCCGGGCGAATTTTTCGGGGGTTTCGTTATACCGGCCGTTCTCGTCGGGCAGGCCGGCGTTGGGCATGGCCAGCACCGGGAAGGCGGAGAGGCCGGACAGCTCTTCCAGCCGCAGCGCCATATCCTCCGGGCCGGTGGAACAGTTGAAGCCCAGCGCGAAAAGCGGGAAATGCTCCACGGCCGTGTGCACGGCGCGCGGGTCCTGGCCGCTGAGCATGGCGTTCTTTTTGTCCATCGTGACCGACACTATAACGGGCAGGGACCGGCCGGCCGAGGAGAAAGCCTTCGCGGCGGCCGCCAAAGCGGCCTTGACGTTCATTATATCGTGCGCGGTCTCCACCAGGAGCAGGTCGGCGCCGCCTTCGATAAGCGCGGCCATCTGCTCCAGGTACACTGCGGTGAATTCGTCGAAGGTGGTCCCGCCGGTCACGAACAGCGCCTTGTTGGTGGGCCCCACGGAGCCGGCCACGAACCTGGGCTTGTCCGCCGCGCCGTGCGCGGCGGCGGCTTCCCTGGCCAGCTTTACCGAGGCCAGGTTCAGTTCCCTGACCTTATCGGCCAGGCCGTATTCGGCCAGCACGAAGCGGTTAGCGCCGAAAGTGTTGGTCTCCACTATGTCCGCGCCGGCTTCGAAATAGTCGGAGTGTATCTGTTTTATTATGTCGGGTCTTGAGAGGGAAAGGTATTCGTTCAGGCCTTCGTGGCCTTTGAAATCGGACGCGGCCGGGCTGAATTTCCCGAGATAGGTGCCCATGGCCCCGTCAAAGATCAGGATCCGCTTCTCCGCCGCTTTGTTCAGCTCGTTTTCCATGCTAAAAAAACAGTTCCGCCGCGGTGGCCGAGGTGGCCTCGGCCAGCGCCTCCGTCTTTACGCCTAAATATTCCGCCGCCGCCCGCGCTATCTCCGGGATATACGACGGGTCGTTCCTCTTGCCGCGGTTGCCCTGCACCGGCAGGTACGGGCAGTCCGTCTCCAGCACTATGTTTTGGAGGCCGGCCATCTTCACCGTTTCGCGCAGCGTCCAGTTGTTCTTATAGGTGAATGTGCCGTTCACGCCCAGCAGCAGGCCCAGGTCCAGCCCGGCCTGCGCGTCTTTCCGGCTGCCGGAAAAACAGTGCAGCACGCCGCGCGCCCGCTTCTTATTGTCGAACGCCCACTTCTTCAGCTCTGCCGCCAGGTCCGCGTACGCGTCGCCGGCCTTAACGTCTTTAGCGTTGCGGGTGTGGAACACTACCGGCTTCGAAAATTTTACCGAAAGGGGCAGCAGGTCTTCCAGGAGTTTCAGCTGCTCTTCCTTCTGTTCCGGATGCCACCAGTAGTCCAGGCCTATCTCGCCCAGCGCCACGCAGCATTTCTTTTGGAGCCAGACCGGCAGTTCCGCACGGCGCTCGGGGCCGGCCTCTTCGAGATTTTCCGGGTGCAGGCCGAAGGCGCAGAAAACGCACCCTTCGCGCGCCGCCGCCAGCTTCTCGCCAGCCGGCCAGTCCTTGGGCAGACAGGCTATTTCCACCAGCTTGTCCACGCCCGCGGCCAGGCACTTGTCCAGCACGGCGTCCCTGTCGGCGTCAAAGGCCTGGTCGTTCAGGTGCGCGTGCGTCTCAATGAACATCTTGTATATTAAATCATTTCCCGGCCCCCCCGGGAAAGCCGCGCCGGGACTGCGCGAACGGCCCTGTCCGTCATCGGGGGGCGTTATTTCTTCTTTTCGGAGGCCTGCCAGGTCAAATAGGACTGCATGAAGGGGTCCAGGTCGCCGTCCATAACGGTCTGTATCTGGGAAGTTTCGTGGCCGGTGCGCAGGTCCTTCACCATCTGGTACGGCATGAAAACATAGGACCTGATCTGGTGGCCCCAGCCGATATCGCCTTTCGCGTCGTAATGGCGCTCCATCTCGGTGCGCTTCTTGTCCATCTCCACCTGGTAAAGCTTGGCCTTCAGCATCTTCATCGCGGTCTCGCGGTTCTGGTGCTGGCTGCGCTCTATCTGGCAGCCCACCACTATGCCGGAAGGGGCGTGCGTGATGCGCACCGCCGTTTCCACCTTGTTCACGTTCTGCCCGCCCGCTCCGCCGGAGCGGAAGGTGTCCACGTGTATGTCCTTGTCCTCTATCTTTATCTCGATAGTGTCTTCTATGTCGGCCAGCACGTCCACCGAGGAAAAAGAGGTGTGCCTTCGCTTGTTGGAATCGAAGGGCGAGATGCGCACCAGCCGGTGCACGCCCGTTTCGCTCTTGAGGTAGCCGTAGGCGTATTTGCCCTTTACCAGCGCGGTAACGCTTTTCACGCCGGCTTCTTCGCCCTGCAGGATATCGGAGATCGCGAACGGGAAGCCCTTGGCCTGCGCCCAGCGGGTGTACATCCGCAGCAGCATCTGCGCCCAGTCGCAGGCCTCGGTGCCGCCGGCGCCCGAGTGGATGTTGATTATCGCGTCGTTCTTGTCCAGCGGGTCGGACAGCTTCAGCTCGAAATCCAGCGCCGACAGCTTCTTTTCGGTCTCCTGTAGGCCGGCCATCACCACGGCCAGCTCGGCGGCGTCGCCGGAATCCCTGGCCAGCTCGAAATGCACCTTGAAGTCCTCCAGCTCCGTCTTAACGCCGTCCACCAGCGACACGTCCTTTTTCAGGTCGTTCACCACTTTCAGGTGGGCCTGGGCCTTTTCGGTATTATCCCAGAAATCGGAGGCGGCGGAGGCTTCCTGCTTCTGCTTCAGCTCGGCGCGTTTCTTTTCCAGGCCGAAAAGCTCGGTGACCCCGGCCAAAAATTTTTCCAGTTCGCTTATCTTGTTGACAATGTCCTTCAGTTCCAGCGTTCCAGCCATACCTATATTTTAGCAATTTCGGAATGGGCGCGCAGGCGCCGTACCGGGAATACCGCGCCCCGGGCCGCCGCCGGGCTTCCAT
>Ga0156579_1270_pt1 | contig 11144 bp, 10 predicted proteins | sample RifOxyB2_FD_111970 | JGI IMG/M metagenome (GOLD analysis project Ga0156579, IMG submission 111970) | Elusimicrobia bacterium RIFOXYB2_FULL_62_6 | reverse complement strand
ACCCGCTGACGGCCATAGACCGCATAGTGGAGCTGGCCGAGGTCAGCCGCAAGAACAATAAGTTCGCGGCCAAACTGGAGCTGGCCCGCTGGTGGGTTGAATGGTAGTCCGAGGCCGGGGACTGTCCCCTTTACCGGCGAGCAAAGCGAGCGGTAGAAGGGGACTGTCCCCTGACTGCCCTGAGCCTTATGCCCGACACTAAAAAACAACTTTTACTGATCGAGGACGAGGGCTATGTCATAGCCCGCGTGAACGAGATACTGCAGGGTTTTCCCCAGTTCGAGGTGACGCGCTCGGACAACGGCGAGGAGGCCCGCCAGCTGCTGGACGACCGGCCTTTCGATATAGTCATCACCGATATCTATGTGCGCGGCGTTTCGGGCCTGGAGCTGCTTTACAGGGCCCGGCAGAAGAACAAGGACGCCGGCGTGATAATCATAACCGCCCTGGCCAGCGCCGACCTTGCCGCCAAAGCCCTCAAAGAAGGCGCCTTCGATTTCGTAGTAAAACCCCCCGATCTGGACCGCCTGGCCAACATCCTTAAGCTCATCACCCTAGTAAAAATATAATTATCAGAAGCTGATCGACCGGGTTCGCTGGGCCTGTCGGCGGACTGGAACGCAAAACACGGGGTCGGCCACACCGTGGCCGCCCCTCCTCACTCAGTCGTCGCGCTTACGCAAGCTCCTCCCTCCGTGAGGGTTTTGCTTATCCAGTTCCGCCGCCACCCGCTCCAAATTCTCCTATCCCCCAACTATAATTACTCGATGCCTTGTTGGAATTTTGCTTTATTTGTTTTCCACCAAGCTTTCCATTGAGCGCTAAAAAAATACTTACTTCTAGTATTCTCCTTTCTGAACTGCTCCAGGACCTCCGGGAAAAGCTCGTCAAACGCCTGCTCCGCAGTGTATGCATAGGATGGTGCCGGCTCATGTTTTGAGTATTTCGGCGGCCCTCCAGTCTCATCCAAAATCGGGGCTAGATATTTCGCCGCACGTTTATCCCCCACATAACCTAAAGCACGGATAGCGTCAATTCTCTTCCATCCATCCTTTGAGGATAAATCTGAAATAAATTCTTTCAGATACTTGATGTCCCCCATGCGGGCCAAAGCCTTCTTTGCCGCTAGCCGCGCGGCTTTGTGTTGTGGGCACCGCACATATTCGAGTCGCTGTTCGTACATAACGGGGTCGCTGCGAATAATTTTCCTCTTACATTCCTCTGTATCCTCTGAAGCCGCAAGACGGTCTAGGTCTGGAATTACTTGTTTCCGGCGTCGCCGTCCTGCTTCAAGTATTGCAAACCGGTTCATCGAACGAACGCCGCTATCAAGTTCTTCATCCGATATGGTCTCGTATTCCTGTTGCCCTGGATAACTCCATGTCAATGACGGAAGTGCTAATAACAGAATCGCAAACATCTGTAATATATTCATAGTTCTCTAAAAATAAATAAAGGGTTTCATGAGCAATCCGCCTGACCCCGTTTGGGTATTATACGCAATTTAGCAGTTGGGTTTCGACATTGGGGGCGGGGATGGCTGTATCGTCAGGGTGGGGATATTATTATTTTATTACGATGGAGTATGAGGGGACTTGGAGCGGGTGACGACAGGGTTTGTCTGTAGGGGCATCCGGACCCCGACCTGGTCTAGCATAGGAGGGGGAGGATAAGGGCGGCCGCGCTGGCCGACCCGGCCCCGGAAGACAAACCCTGTCGGCAGGCCCCGCGAACCACTATTGGGATATTAATCGTCTTTTTTGAGGATGGCTCTCAGGAGCTGGATGGGGCGCCAGAGGTGGTTGGTCCAGGAGGAGCGGCCGTAGCGCTTGTCCAGGAACTCCCTGCCGGGGAAAAGGTATTTTGCGAAAAGGACGGGGCGGTGCAGGCCGGGCAGGAAATATTCCAGCAGGCGGGAATGGCGCTCGGCGGCTTTTTCGAAGAAGAGGCGCTTCAGACGGCCGGCGCCGCGCGGCTCGAAGGCGGCCAGTTCCTGTTTTGAGACCAGTTCCGGGTGCGCGCCGGCTACGCGGGCCAGTACCGGGTAGAGCGCGGGCTTTAATTCCTCGCCCGAGGCGATATCGGCGGCCAGCCGCCAGAAATCGGCCCGGCTCTTTTTCATGTAGACGAAACCCAGCAGGCGGGCCAGGTCCGTAATGGTGCGCGGCTCCAGCCGGCCGTGGTAAAGCAGGGCGTGCGAGGCCAGGTGCAGAAGCTGGTCTTCCGGGCCCAGCGAAGGCGCGCGCATCTCTTCCCGCATCCGCGCGGAGCGGTGCCAGAGCGCCTCCGTGTCCTTCTCGTGCCAAAGACCGGTATGCAGGTCTATCAGCACCGGCGGGGCCTTTTCCCCCGCCTGCCGGGCGTAGGCCTGCGAGCTGCCTTCCATGTGTTCAAAGCCGAGCCCCTTCAGCAGCGCGTCGAAAGCCTTTTCGTCGGCCGGCCGCACCAGGATATCTATATCGGTCATGTCCCGCTCGCCGGGACCGTAAACGCCCTCCGCCAGCAGGGCCGCGCCCTTCAGCAGGATAAGCTTAAGGGCCTTTTCCTCCGCGGCTGTGATCACCTCGTCCAGCGCGCCGAGCAGCAGTATGTTCCTGGCCAGTATATCTTTCATAAATAAAAAAACTTCGGGCTATCCCAAAGTATAGCAAAACGGAGGAAACCGGGTTACAGGCCTTTGAAGGTGGAGGCCACCTTGTTAAACACGGCCAGGTGCCTGGAGAACGCGGACTGGGGGGCGTAGTAGTGGAGCACGTGGAAGCCCTCCTTGGCGGGAAGGACGTAGAACTTCTCTTTTACCATCACGAATTCGTCCGAGCTGCCCTCTGGGTGCAGGAACTCCTTCACGTCGCGCTCGAAGCTGAAGGCCTTCTTCTTGTTCAGCGCGCTTTCCTTTACCGGCGAGTACTTGCTGGTCGGGGTCTCGGTCCTCCCGATGGTGTCCTTGGAGTTCCTTTCTATGAAATCCTTGTAGTCCCTGAAGTCCTTGTTGTCCTTCGCGTAGTAGCCGACCAGGATCATTACCGGGGCGTTCTCCACCCTGGGCCCCAGCAGCTCCACTTCGTATATTTTGGTTTTACCCTCGGCGGCCTGGTCGCGCTTCTGCTCCCAGGCCTTCGGAACGGCGCATTTGAAGAAGCTGTCCATGCTGAAATTCGTGTATTCGACAGGCGCGGCCTTGGAGGCGGGTTTAGCGCCGGCCGCGATAGCGGCCGCGGCGAGGGAGAGTATCAACAGCGTCCTGGTCATAAGAGTTCCGCGTCACAGCGCCGGCACCGCCCCGATCCGCGGCGCGGCCGAGGTGCGCACCGTGCCCAGCATCGAGCCGGTCCAGTCGGCGGCGCTTTCGTAATGGCCGGTATAGACCGCTTTGTGCAGCAGGTCGTCCTGTATCTTCTTTAAAGCGTCCGTCTTGATATTGCCCGCCCCGCCGGAGAGCTCCTGTACGGTCATACCCATCGCTTCGTTAAGCCCGGCGCCGGCCGCGTCAGTGGCGGCGCGGTCCGCGGCGCTCATGGCGTTCCGGCGCTGCAGCTCCGCGGAGATGGCCGACAGTATCTGCGAGGAGGCCGCGTCGAAGGACGGCGTGCTGAAGTAGACCACCTGCCGTATGGAGTTCTCGAAAGCCGTGCCGCCGCGGTTGAACCTGTCCATCATCTGCATCCGTTTCTGCGCGTAGGTGGTGTTGTTCTCCATCCGGGTGAACAGGTCCTTGAACCTCTTGTCCCGCTTCATCTTCTCGGTCATGTAAAGGGCTTCCATGGAGGAGGATTCTATCTCGTCCTCCTGGGTGTACGGCTTGTAGATGTGCGCCTTGGCGGCCCAGTCGTGCTGCATCTGGTGGGTGGCCTCGTGCACGAACATCGGGGAGATGTACTTGGTCAGCGCCGCCAGCTGCGCCCTGTCCTTTATCAGGGTGTCCGCGGTGACGTTGTTGACGCGCATGTACTGCTGTATCATCTCGGAATCGAAAATGATCTTGCCGGTGGAGGGCTCGTACTTGGCGTAGCAGCCCTGGCAGGACTCTATGGCCACGTCCAGCTTCGCGCCGGAATTGTAGAACTTCAGCACCTTGTCGCCGGCCGCCGAGCCTTTTACCTCGTTCTGCAGCGAGGTGCGCAGCATGCCGGACAGCAGCTGGTTGTTCTGGTAGGAAATGGTTTCGCCGGGCCTGGACTGCCGGCCGCTGTCTATCTTGCGCTCTATGGAGACCGCGCCCTTGTCCTTGCTGCCGTCGAACATCCCGCCCAGCAGGTACATCTGCTGTTCTATGGGCTGGCCGTTCAGCTTGGTCGCCTGGGTCCCGCCGAGCTTGGCCTTGGCCTGTTCCACCGTGCTCATCTGGCCGAGGTACCTGTCCAGGCGGGCCTGGCCGGTAGCGTCCAGGAACCTGAAGAGGTCCGTGTTCTTGAGCTGGGTCTGGAAAGCCTTGTCGGTCCTGGTCTCGTTGTTGATGTAGCCGTCCAGCGTCTGCGCGGCCTTTTCGGAGAGCAGGGCGTTGCGCTCGCGGATGGTGGCCGCGTTCCAGCCGGCCTTGCCGGACACCGTGGAGGTGCCGAACACCGTTTCGAACTCGCGGATGGCCTTTTTCACCGTGAGCGTTTTGACCGCGGAATAGGCCCTGTATTTGGCCATCCAGGCGAGCAGCGGCTCCGGCGCCGGGCCGATGCCTACTTTTACCAGCGGCTTGTTGAAATCGATCCTGAGGGACAGGGCGCGGCTCAGCTCCATCTCCTGGTCGGACCTCCAGGTCCTGTCCAGCGTTTCCGCCAGGTCGGTCACGGCCTGGGCCTTGGCGGTAAGTTCGGCGGCCCGCTCGGGCTCGGAGAGCTTCAGCTTGTCCGCCAGGGGGGCGTCTTCCAGGAACTTCTTCGCGGCGGCGGGGTCGGCGCTGCTTATGGCCGTCTCGTACTTCGCCAGCGCGGCGGCTTCTTCGGCCGTCAGGTCCCCGGCCAGGGCCGGGGCGGCGAGGCAGAACAGGGCGGCTATGAGCAGCCCTTTTTTCGCTTCGCCGATGAAGGAGTAGTTCTTCATAACCGTTACCTTATCTTATAAGAGGGGTCCAGCTTCCATTTCAGGTAGTCGTCCCACAGCGAATCCCTGGAGAAAATGTTCTCGTCGTAGCTGGAATCGTAGATCATCTTCGGGAAATAGACCGCCACGCCCTTCGCTTTCTCGTAGCCGCTGCCGGGCTCGGTGGTCTTGTTGGCTATGACCAGCGTGCCCTCTATGTATTTCTTCAGCGCCTCGCCCTTGGCGTAGAGCTTGGAGGCCTTGTTGGCCTTCTGGTTGACCAGGTCGACGAAATCGTAGAGGTCCTTGGAGCGGGCGTTGCCGGTGGTGTCGTTGCCGTTATAGCCCTCTTCGAAGGCCAGGGCGTTCTCTTCCGCTTCCAGCACGATCTTCCTGTTGGCGGGCGTTGCGGCGGCCTTCACCCAGTCGTTGACCACGGCCGCGAAACCTTCCACCTTGGAGCTGCGCACGGCGGACAGCGTGGTGTTGTTGCCGGTGCCGCTGTAGAAAGCGTGGAACTTGTCCACTATCATTTTGCTCAGCGCCTCGGGGTCCGTGCCGGGGTTGGCGGTCAGCTCGGCCAGGATGGTGTCGTAGGGGAAGCCGGCGCCGGGCACGATCTCTTCCGCGCCCACTATGAAATCGGCGTTGTCCTTTATCTCGTAGATCACGCTGGCCATCTGCATCAGGCAGGCGTCGGAAGCGTAGACGGACACTTTTTTGCCGATGGAGCCCTCTATGTCTTTCAGCGCCAGCGCTATCTGCTTATTGCGGATGAAATTCCTGGTCAGGTCGTCGTAGGCTATGCCCAGCTCGGAGCCGGTGTTATCGGCGCCGCCGATGTCTACGCGGCCGGAGCCGTGGTTCCAGAGTATCGCCAGCACGTTCTTGGCGGGATACCTGCGGTAGGACCACTTGGCGAAATCGGCGAAGTGCTTCCAGCTGCCCATATCGGCGCCCGGGACGGGGATCGCGGGGGAGACTATCGCGCCCATCTTGTTGGCCGCGCCGGCGGTGGTGTCTTTCTGTATGTAGATCCGGGAGGAGGTGCCGCGGTCCTGCAGCAGGCCCAGTTCCACGGTGACGGCCACTTTATCGGTGGAACCGACCATTTCCATCTCGTTCGTGTCCATTATGCCGGCCCGGGCCAGGTTGTTGCGGCCGTTGATGAAGACCAGCACCAGCCAGTCGCGTTCCGCGGCGGGCGCGGCGGGCAGGGCCGCGGGGACGGCGGCGGGCGCGGGCACGGGCGCCGGGAGGGCGGCCGCGGGAGCGCCGGCGGCTTTCATGTCCAGGAGGCTCGCCTCGAGATTGTCGAAAGAGATAACCTGCGCGGCGGCGCCGACGGGGAGCGCGGCCATCGCGAGTGCCAGGATGAGGAGGATATTCCGTTTCATATCATATTTACCTGGTATATTGTTGCTTATCGGTTGACTAAAATCAAAGGTCTTTGGACCCAGGGGGTTATAGGTCTTTGGGCCTATACGACTTTGCTCTCCAAAGGCCCGCCCGCTGACGCCTAAATAGTATAGCAGACCTAATTGACTTGTCAAGGCTTTGCAGCCGATATCAATTATTTATATTCCCTAGATATATAAGGAGCGGGACGGCCTGGCGGTGTCCGCTTGGTAAGGACTGGAGAGGTGTCAGACCGCGGAGAGAGGGTATTCCGCGGTAAAGACCGTGCCGGAAGGGCCGGAGGCGAACGAGACCTTGCCTTTCAGATAGCGCTCGGTCAGCAGGCGTATGCTGTAGGTGCCCAGCCCGCGCCCGGCCCCCTTGGTGGAGAATGAGCGCTGGAAGACCTGCAGGCGGACCTCGTCCGGCATGGGTGTGGGGTTGCGCACCGTGAAAGAGACCCCGTCAGGGGTTGCGGCGCAGGAAAGTTCTACCGCGGCGCCGGGGCTTTCCGCTTCCAGCGCGTTCTTGGCCATATTGCCTATGACCCGCGCCAGCAGGGTCTTGTCGGTGCGCAGGCTGAGGCCGGAGCAGTTTCCGGAGACCAGCAGTTTCTTGTTCTTGGCTACCTCATGGGCCTTGAAAAGGTCCACTATGCCGGCCAGGAAGTGGGCCGCTTCCACTTCCTCGTTTTTGACCTGCAGTTCTCCGCGTTCGGCCGCGGCCAGGTCTTTCTGGGAGAGTATCTGGTCTAAAAGGCGCGTGGAGGCATTGGCGGCGGCGGGCACATAGGTAACGGCCTCTTCCGGCTTGGCGTCCTGCATCAGCGAGATGAGGCCCTGCACGCCGCCGGCAGTGTTGATGATGTCGTGGAAAAAGAGCCGTTCCAGGACATGGCGGCGCTTCTCGTCGCTTATGTCAGCGATGGATATAAGAAGGAAGTCCTCCCCGGCGTATTTGAAAGGCCGGGCCTGGATGCGCAGGTCCAGCTCGTCCCCGCTTTTCCTGGACAGGATGCGGCATTCGTTTACCCCCTCTTTTCCCTCCAGAGCGCAGGCCATGGCCTGCGCCGAGCCGCAGTAGCAGCAGGCCTCGGTGGTGCCGCAGCCGCCGGCGGATTCCGCCGGGTGCCCGCAGCCGGATATTTCCCCGAAACGCAGGCCTGTGGGGTCGTGTATGCCGTGGTTTTTCAGGAATCCGGCCAGCGCTTTATTTACGAATACCGCCTGCCGCTGGCGGTTCAGTATAAGCGTGAAGTTCAGCATCCCGTCCAGCGCATCGGCAACAATGGGGGCCTCCCGGAGCAGCCTGCTGTGGCGCTCCAGTTCCGCAGGTTCGGCCTTTTCGGCCGGCAGGAATTTGGTGGGCAGGGCTTCTGTCATGGTCTTTGTCCCGGATCCTGCTTCAGGCGGCCGGACCGCCTCAGCGCGGCGGTTATGCGGGCTATGACCAGCGGGCCCTTGAACGGCTTGACGATATAATCGTCGGCGCCCAGGGAGAACGCCAGTTCCTGGCTCTTGTCGGAGCTTTCCGTGGTGAGCATGATGATGGGCATTCCGGTCAGGCCAAGGCTTTCCCGCACGCCTTTTACAAGGTCGTACCCGTTCATTTTAGGCATATTTATGTCGGAGACCAGCAAGTCGGGCGTCGCGCCGGAGGCTATCGCGGTGAGGGCCTCTTCGCCGTCGACCGCTTCGCGCACTTCGCAGCCGGCGCCTTCTATGAACTTTTTCAGGAGCAGGCGCATGATAGGGTCGTCGTCGACTATCATCACCACCGGCTTGCCCTGCGGGGCGGCGGGGACCGCAGGGGCGGCGGCCTGAACGGCTACCGGGGCCGGGGCGGCCGGCTTTGCGGCCGTTTTGGCAGTGGCGATGGTGATATAGGGTTCCAGTTCCGCCAGGTCCGTCCTGCCCATGGAAAGCTGCCAGAGACCGTCCTGCGTCATCGTGCGCAGGCTGTGCGAATCTAGGGCCGCGGCTTCTATCTCTTCCTTGCGCGCCCCGGCGTTTATCAGGTCTTTGATCTTCGGGTCCAGCATCAGCAGCTCCACTATGGAGGTGCGGCCCACATAGCCGCTGCCTTCGCAGTTCTTGCAGCCTTTTCCCTTGTAGCAGGCCTTTTCATAGCCGTACGCCGTCATTGCCTCGGCTATGCCGGCGGGGATATCCGCTTCCGGGATCTTTTCCGCGCACAGGGGGCAGAGCTTGCGTATCAGGCGCTGGGCGGTGATGGCGAGCAGGCCGGGCGAGATCTTGAAGCGGTCCACGCCCATATCCACAAGGCGGGCGATGGTCGAAACGGTGTCGTTGGTGTGCAGCGTGGAAAGGACCAGGTGGCCGGTCATGGCGGCCTGGAAGGCTATGTCGGCCGTTTCCTTGTCGCGTATCTCGCCGACCATTATGATGTCCGGGTCCTGGCGCAGCACCGAGCGCAGCACGGCCGCGAAGCTCAGTCCCTGCTTTTCGTTCACCTGTACCTGGTTTATCCCCTGCAGCTTGTATTCTATGGGGTCTTCGGCGGTGACGATGTTGGTGCTTTCCTGCTTGCACTTGTTCAGCACGGAGTAAAGCGTGGTGGTCTTGCCGGAGCCGGTGGGGCCGGTCACCAGCAGTATGCCCTGGCTGGAGTTTATGCACTTGTCTATGCCCGCGGCCACTTCCGGGGCGAAGCCGAGCTTTTCGAACGGCACTTCCGCCGCGCGCTGGTCGAGTATGCGCATGACCACTTTTTCGCCGTAAGAGGTGGGCAGCACGGAAACGCGCAGGCCCACCTCGGCGGTACCGATGCGTATCTTCGTCCTGCCGTCCTGGGGCCGCATATGGACGGAAATATCCAGCTCCGCCATTATCTTGATCCTGGCCACCACCGGCCCCGCGGCGATATGCCTGGGCAGGGTCATTATGTTCTTCAGGATGCCGTCTATGCGGATGCGGACGTTGCTGCTCTTTTCCTCGTGCTCTATATGGATGTCGGAAGAGCGCTTGCGGTAGGCCTGGGAGATGATGGAATTGACCAGCAGCACCACGGGGGAGGAGATCTTGGAGTCGGCCTGGTCGTCGGCGGCCACTTCGCCCAGCACCATTATGGTGTCCGGCGCTTCCACTTTGTTCAGCAGGTCGAAGATCACCGTGTCCGCGCTGAAAAGCTGCTCCAGGCAGAGGTCCAGCTCGCGCGGCAGGCAGAAAAGGGGTATCGCGCGGCGCCCGGTCAACGCCTCCACGTCGGCCAGGGCCGTCATGTCGGCCGGGTTGGCCATGGCCACCTTTATCTCGCTTTCCTCGATGCTGACGGGCACCAGCTCGTATCTGCGGCAGGCTTTTTCCGTCAGCATCGACAGCGCGAACTTCCCGACCTTTTCGGAGGTTAGCTGGAAATATTTGACCTTAAAAACCGATTCGACCGCCTTGGTAAGCTGGTCGGCGGTAACCGTGCCGGAATCTATGAGCGCGTGCGACAGGTGTTTCTTTTTTTCCTTGCGGAACCCCTCTATCAGGGCGTCATCCGCCCCTTTAAGCGCGGGCAGGGCCCGCAAAAGCCATTCGTCCTTGAACCGAAAGGTTTCAGCCATATGTGGATATTATAGTTTTTTATTACCGCGCAGGTATCCGCCCCCGTTTTTTAGCCGGGCCGGGGTTTTGCGGCGGGTTATTTATACCTGGCGAGGGCGAGCTTGTGGTGGGCCCACAGTGTGGCCGTGGAGTGGGTGGGCTGGCCGTAGGGGCTCCCGGGCAGGGAGGCCCAGATATTGTTGAGCTTGGTGACGGCTTTCTTGAAATTCTCGTAGTTCGCAGAGCCGGCCACGGCGGTATAGGCCCCGTCGCGCCTTATCAGTTCCACCACGGCCCTGTCCTGGCTGGGCGGCGTGAAATCCTGCAGCCCGAGGTCTGCGGCCAGGGGGTCCCAGGTGTTGGACAGGAACTGGTAGCGGCCCGCCGCGTCGGAGCAGAGCTTGCCGGCGCACTTTCTTTTGCGGGGGTGGTCCGTGTAGTTCTGGAAAACCGCGTGGGTGAAGATAAAGTTGTATTTCTCGTTCGTCCCTTCGGAGAAGGCCAGCGTGTCCAGGAAGGCCCTGACGGCCGCGGGCAGTTCGCTGGCGCCGCCGGCCGAGGTGGCCTTCACGTGCGGCATGAAGACGTAGCCCGCGGTGAAGGAGCAGCCGTCCAGCGGGTCTTTCAGGGAAACCTTTATATGCTCGCCTTCGAATCCGGGCTTCGCGGAGAGAAGGTATTTGGTGTTCGCGGCCAGGGCGCATTTGCCGGTCACGAACTGCAGGGTGTCGGACTGGGCGTCGGAGATCTTTAAGAGGGTCGGCTCGGCGCCGGTCTGGAGCCATTCTTCGCCGGCGGCGGTTTTGTTCACCGGCCAGTCGAAGCCGGGCTCATAATTGTTCTCGGGCAGGAACTGCGGCAGTTCAATCAAACCTTCGGCGGACGCGACCGCTTGCGGCGCGGCGGGGACGGGGAGCGACAGTTCTTCGGCCGTTCCGCCGGCGGCTTTCAGGTCGTCAAGGGCGGAGTCCTGCGCTTGCGCCGGGGCGCCCGCCAGGATGACCGTCAGAATAAGTCCGCAGAGCCGTTCCATGAGAATAGGATAGCAGGACCGGCTTGACGGCGGCAGGGCCTAAGGGGCCCGGGCGTCGTAGGCCCTTCGGGTAAAGGGGGACGCTGGGCGCATTCTAATTGGAAGTGCAACTTTGAGGCAGGTTTCTTACTTCTGATTCGAACACTTCT
>Ga0156579_1153_pt3 | contig 11579 bp, 11 predicted proteins | sample RifOxyB2_FD_111970 | JGI IMG/M metagenome (GOLD analysis project Ga0156579, IMG submission 111970) | Elusimicrobia bacterium RIFOXYB2_FULL_62_6 | reverse complement strand
CTCGGCCATCCGGCACGTGCTGGACGCCGACGGCTGCCTTGAGGTGGAGACCCCGGTGCTGGGCTCTTCGGCCGGCGGCGCCTCCGCTCGGCCCTTCGTCACTTTCCACAACGTTTACCAGAGCGAGCTCTACATGCGCATCGCCACTGAGCTGCCCCTGAAGAAGCTCGTCATCGGCGGCTACGACGGTGTCTACGAGATAGGCCGGATCTTCAGGAACGAGGGCATAGACACGCGCCACAACCCGGAGTTCACCACCCTGGAGGCCTACAAGGCCTACAGCGACTACAACGGCATGGCCGAGCTGGTGGAGAAAGTTTTCGCGCGCTGCTCCGAGCTGCTGGGTACGGAGCTCCTGGATTACAACGGGATGAAGATAAACGTGAAACCCCCGTTCAAGCGGCTTTCCCTGCCGGACGCCTGGAAAGCCGGCACCGGCGAGGACATACACGAAGTGCTCCAGGGCAAGTCCTTCAACCGGGCGAACCTGTGCGCCCTGGCCGGCAAACTGGGCATAGAGCACGGCGAGGGCACCCCTTCCGCCAAGATATTCGAAAGGATCTTCGACACCAAGATACAGGCCGGGCTGGAGCAGCCGACCTTCGTGATGGATTATCCCACCGCCATCACGCCGCTGGCCAAGTGCAAGGCCGGGGACCCGTCCATAGTGGAGCGCTTCGAGTTCTTCGCCGGGCGCGAGGAAATAGCCAACGCCTATTCCGATCTGAACGACCCCGAGGACCAGAAAAGCAGGCTGGTCGAGCAGATGCGCCAGCGCGACGAGGAGAAGAACGCCGAGACCGACGTGCTGGACAAGGATTTCATAGAAGCCATGGAATACGGCATGCCGCCCATGGGCGGCATCGGCATCGGCATAGACCGCCTGGCCATGCTGTTCTCCGGCAAGCCGTCCATCAGGGAAGTTATACTCTTCCCGCTCCTGAAGCCGGGCGACCAGCAGCAGGCCGCGTCGTAGCGTCCGCCGTCCGCCGCGGCGCCGGGACCATCCTATGTCCGCTGAATTTTTCATAGCCTTCCGTTACCTGAAAGCCAAAAGAAAAGGCCTGTTCTCGATGGTCACCACCGTCATAGGCGTGGCCGGCGTGGCGCTGGGCGTGGGCGCGCTTATCGTGACGCTTTCCATAATGAACGGCTTCCAGTCCGACATCAAGAAAAAAATAATCGACGCCCAGGCCCACATCGTAGTGTACGGCTCCGTGAAGGCGGGGGACTACGGCGCCGTGGCGGAGCGCGTTAAAAAGCGTTCCGGGGCGGCCGCCTGCGCGCCGTTCGTGCTGGGGCAGGGGATACTGACCTTTGAAGACCGCTCAGCCGGCGCGGTGGTGCGCGGGCTGGAGCCGGAGAGCGAGTTCAAGGTGAACAACCTCGGGAACACGCTGGTGGAGGGCTCCTGGGACGCGCTGGGACAGGCCAGGCCCGGCGAGCCGCCGCCGCTGTTCCTGGGCGAAGAGCTGGCCAAGAACCTGGGCGTCTGGACCGGCGGCGAGGTCATCCTGGTCTCGCCCAAGGCGGCGCTTACCGGCATGGGCATCCTGCCGAGGATGAAAAAATTCAAGGTCGCGGGCCTGGTGCGCACCGGGTATTACGAGTTCGACAATACCATGGCCTACTGCGGCCTGGCGGCCGCCTCCGAGTTCTTCGGCCTCGCCGGCGGCGTGAACGGTTTCGGGCTGAGGCTGGACGACCTGAACCGGGCCGGGGAAAGCGCCGCCGCGCTGAAGAACGAGCTGGGCTTCGCCTACACGGTCAAGACCTACGCGGACATGAACCGCACCCTTTTCGCCGCGCTGAAGCTGGAAAAATTCGTGATGTCGCTGGTGCTGGCGCTCATCATACTGGTGGCCACTTTCAACATCGCTTCCAACCTGCTGATGATGAGCGTGGAGAAGCTGCGCGACATCGGCGTGCTGCGCGCGATGGGCGCGGGACCGGGCTTCGTGCGCAAAATATTCTTCTGGGAGGGCAACCTGATAGCCCTGAGCGGCATAACCCTGGGCGTTCTGCTCGGCGTCGGGTTGTCCGTCTTCATCGCCGTGTACCCGGTGGTGGAGCTGCCGTCGGACATCTATTACGTGACCAGGGTGCCGGTGGAGCTGAAGATACGCGACATCCTGCTTACCGTCGCCGCCAGCTGGCTGCTGTGCATGCTGAGCACCATCTACCCTGCGGCGAAAGCCTCGAAGATAAGCCCCGTGGACGCCATACGCTATGGATAAAATACTGCACCTGGAGGACCTGGGCAAGACCTACGTGCAGGGGCACGAGCAGATACTCGTGCTCGAGAACATCGATTTCGACATAAAGGCCGGCGAGTTCGTCGCGCTGCTCGGGCCGTCGGGCTCGGGCAAGTCCACCTTCCTGAACCTGGTGGGCGTGCTGGACGACTGCTATTCGGGCTCCATAACGCTGTTCGGTTCGCGCCTGGAGCCGATGAGCGAGGCGAAGAAGGCGGAGCTCAGGCGGCGCAATATCGGTTTCGTGTTCCAGTTCGACTCGCTGCTGCCGGAGTTCACGGTGCTGGAGAACATAGATATGCCGGCGCGCATCATCGGCCGCGGCGATCCCGGCGCGGCCCTGGGGCTCCTGAAGCGCTTCGGGCTGGAGATGATAGCGCACAAATTCCCGATGGACATTTCCGGGGGGGAAAAGCAGCGCGCGGCGATACTGCGCGCCCTGCGCAACAAGCCGGGGCTGGTCATTGCCGACGAGCCCACCGGCAACCTGGACAAGCACAACGCCAAGATAGTGCTGGACGACCTGAAGCGGGTCAACGCGGCCGGCGCCGCTGTCCTGATGGTCACCCACAACGAGGAAGCCGCCGCCTACGCCGACCGGGTGTTCCACCTCTCGGGCGGCCGCATCTCCGAAACCAAACGCCAGTAAACCAATCATCATAAGTTCGGTAATTCCGCAAATCCCCTGCTTTTGATATATTGGAGCGGGTGGCGGCGAAATTATTTTACGGAGGCATCCGGACCCCGACCTGGTCTAGCCTGGGAGGGGGAGGATAAGGGCGGCCGTGCTGGCCGACCCGGCCTCCGTAAAATAATTCCGCCGACAGGTCCCGCGAACCCCCCCTTGGGGCCCTTGACAAATCATATAAATCTGCTAAAAAATAAATGTGAGATATATGAGGACAAGAGGACCGCTCCTGGCCGTGGTATTGCTTTTGCCGCTTTTCGGCGGCTCGGCTTTCTGCGCCCCCGCGCAGAAGTCCGGCGCGGCCGCCTCAAAATACGACTCCACCATAATGCTGCAGGGGTTCCACTGGACCTCCTGGAAGACAGCGCCCTGGTGGAATGTCGTGGCCGGCAAGGCTGGCGAGATGTCCAGGGCCGGGATAAACGCGGTCTGGCTGCCGCCCTCTTCCGATTCCGGCGCTGACGAAGGCTACCTCCCCAGGCGGCTGAATGTCCAGAACTCCAGGTACGGCTCTTCCGTGGAGCTGGCGGCCGCCATCTCGTCCCTGCATTCCGCCGGGGTGCGCGTGCTGGCCGATATAGTGGTGAACCACCGCGTGGGCACCAAGGACTGGGCCGACTTCACCGAACCGGCCTGGGACACGGATTCTATCTGCTCCGACGACGAATGGGGCAAGGGTAAGGGTGCTTCCGACAGCGGCAAGGGTGTGCCTTACGCGCGCGACATCGACCATTCCAAGCCGTACGTGCAGCAGGGCGTGACCAAGTGGCTGAACTGGCTCAAATCGTCCATCGGCTACGACGGCTGGCGCTACGATTACGCGCGCGGCTACAATTCGAAGTATATGCTGATGTACAACAGGGCCACCAGGCCGGCCCTGGCGGTGGCCGAGATCTGGGACGACCTGGACCTGAACAACACTAACCCGCACAGGCAGGCGCTGTGCGACTGGATGGATTCCGTGAACGGCGAGATCAAGGTGTTCGATTTTACTACGAAGGGCATCCTGCAGGCGGCGGTGGGTTCCGGCGAATACTGGCGGCTGAAGGACGCGAGCGGCCGACCGGCCGGGCTCATCGGCTGGTGGCCGGACAATGCCGTGACCTTCGTGGACAACCACGACACCACCGTCAGCGCCGGCTCAGCCAGGGGCTGGCCTTTCCCTTCCAACAAGATAATGCAGGGCTACGCCTATATCCTGACCCACCCCGGTATCCCGTGCATTTTCTGGTCCCATCTTTTTGACTGGGGCGTGAAGGACGAGATAACGAAGCTTTCCGCCCTCAGGAAATCCCTGAAGATAACTTCCTCCAGCAGCGTGAACATCATCCAGGCGTCGCAGAACATCTATACCGCCGCGATAGACAACAAGCTGGTGGTCAAGCTGGGCTACGTGGAATGGGAGCCCGGCTCCGACTGGAAGCTCGCCGCCCAGGGCAACGGCTACAAAGTCTGGGTCGTAAAATAATCCTCCGCGATCCGTCTACACCCCCGCCCTCCTGAAACCCTTAAGGTCAGCCCGCCGCGGCCGGGCCTGCGTTTTGCCGGGGGCGCGGCGTAAAGGTTATAATAGAAAGACGCCAGGCCCGGGTTTACACCATGATAAGCAATACCGAAATAGCCAAAAGAAGGACTTTCGCGATAATCTCGCATCCCGACGCGGGGAAAACCACGCTTACCGAGAAGCTGCTGCTTTACGGCGGGGCGGTGCAGCTGGCGGGCTCCGTGACCGCCCGCAGAAAAGAGCAGAGCACCACTTCCGACTGGATGGAGCTGGAGCGCAAGCGCGGCATTTCCGTGAACTCCACGGTGCTGCAGTTCCGGTACGGCGGCTTCCACATAAACCTGCTGGACACCCCGGGGCACAGGGATTTCTCGGAGGACACCTACCGCGTACTGACGGCGGTGGACGCGGTGTTCATGGTGCTGGACGGGGGCAAGGGCATAGAGTCCCAGACGCTGAAGCTGTTCGAGATCTGCCGCCTGCGCCAGATCCCCATCTTCACTTTCGTCAATAAGCTGGACCGGCCCGCGCTGGAGCCGCTGGAGATACTGGACGAGATAGACCGCCACCTGCAGCTGCAGGCCTGCCCGATGAACTGGCCGCTCGGCATGGGGACGGATTTCAGGGGCGTGTTCGACCGGCGGGCCCGGCAGCTGCACCTCTTCGAGAGGGTGGCCGGCGGCTCCTTCCGCGCGCCCGTGACCGTAGTGAACGACCTCAGCGAAGAGGCGGCGCCCCACCTGCCGCCCGGGATACTGAAAAAAGCGCTGGATGAAACGGCGATGCTGGACGCCGCCGGCGAAAGCTTCGATCTGGCGGCGATAAAGGCCGGCGACATGACGCCCGTCTTCTTCGGCAGCGCCAGGAACAATTTCGGCGTGCAGCTGCTGCTGGACGGCTTCCTGGAGCTTTCCTCCCCGCCGCGCACGCAGCTGACCGTGTCCGGACCCATAGCCCCGGACGACCCGCGGTTTTCCGGTTTCGTTTTCAAGATCCAGTCGAACATGGACCCCCGGCACAGGGACCAGCTGGCCTTCGTGCGCGTCTGCTCGGGGCGCTTCCAGCGGGACATGCGCGTTTTCCACCCGCGCACGGGCGAAAGCGTGCGCCTCTCCAGCTCGCACAAGCTGCTGGGGCGGGAGCGCGAGACCGTGGACGAGGCCTACGCCGGCGACGTCATCGGCATAGTGGGGCACGCGCAGTTCCAGGTGGGGGACACACTGACCGAAGATAAGAGCATTCTGTACAGGGGGATACCGCGGTTCCTGCCGGAACACCTCGCTTACCTGCACTGCGCCGACACCGCGCAGTCCAAGCGCTTCCGCACAGGGCTTGAGCACCTGCTGCAGGAAGGCGTGGTGCAGCCCTTTTCGCTGCACGGCGCTTCCTCCGGCGTGCCGCTGCTGGGGGCCGTGGGCCCGCTGCAGTTCGAAGTGCTGCAGTACCGCCTCCAGGCCGAGTACGGCGCCAAGTCCCGGCTGGAGCCCGCCCCGTGGCAGGTGGTCCGCTGGGTAGGCCCCGCCTGCGCCGGCGAGGTCAAGGAAGACGAACTCCCCCTGGACGCGCGCCTGGCCGCGGACGCCGACGGCCGGCCGGTGCTGCTGTTCGCCAAGGAATGGGATTGCGGCTATTACCTGAAGCACCATCCCAAGGTCACCCTGCTCAGACTCCCGCCGGGCGCGACCCTGGCCGCCGGCAATTAACAGCCCGCGAAAAACGATCCGCCATCCAGCCTGATAGTTCTGTTTTCTACGCTGTCTTCAAGGAATCGGGGACGCGGTCTGAAAGTACGGCTATTCGTTTTCAGTATGCTCGCCGCACCAGTCCTGGCCGGTTACCAGCGGATACCGGGGTTCGTCATTTTCCGGGGGATAGCGGCGGCATTTACACGCAAGAGTATCGGTGTCGTCGAAATATCTGCAGCTCACGCAGGTGTCCGGCTCATCCTTCCTTTCTGTGCCGTCAGGCAGGGTAACGGCCTCTTTTTTTGTTTCCAGGAAACTTTTGTCGGGGTCGGAACCGTCTTTTCCCGTGCCGCATTTCCAGCAGATATCGAATTCGTTCGCTACTTTTACCCCGCATCCCAGGCAGGACCAGTGGGATGGGGGGAAGTGGGCCGCGCAATGACCGCAAAAAACAGCGTCGGCGTCATTGTTCTTCTTGCAATTTGGACAAATTTTCATTTTTCCTCCGATAATCCGAAAGATCCGCCCGGCAGATAGGCAAGCGTCCGTTCCGGAGGATATATGATACAAAAAAGACGGCCGGAGAGTCCGTTGCCCCGGCAGCGGGAATTCCGGCTGTGCCGCGGCAGGCCCCGCTCTTGCTTTGCCCCCGCTTTATATATTTAAATATTAATCATGTATAAAGAGCACTGGGACCTGAAGAAGATGCCTTTCGAGAACACCCCGGACACCGAATTTTTCTTCGGATCTGAGAAGCACGAAGAGGCTTTTTCCAGGCTCTCCTACGTGGTGGAGGAGAAAAAATCCTGCGCGGCCCTGACCGGGGCCTACGGCACGGGCAAGACGCTGGTGCTGAAGGCGCTGGAGCGCGAATTCAAGAAGAAGGGCTACGTCTTCTCCTTCGTGAACAACCCGCGCCTGGACGACCTGGGCCTGCTGAAGATGATCCTGCATAATTTTACCGGCTCCGGCGTGCCCGCCCGCAAAGAAGACGTGCTGATGGGCATAGAGAAATTCCTGCGGGACACCTTCCAGGACGGCAAGCACGTGGTGGTGGCCATAGACGAAGCGCAGCTCATAGATGACGCCTCGGTGTTCGAGGAGCTGCGGCTGCTGCTGAATTACCAGACCGAGACGCGCTGCCTTATGACGCTGCTGCTGGCCGGCCAGCCGGAGCTGAACGCCAAGCTGGACGCCAACAAGCAGTTCAGCCAGCGCATAGTACTCAGCTACAACCTGGTCCCCCTGGATTTCGAAGAAACGAAGAAGTACATGGATTACCGCCTGAAGGTGGCCGGCCTCAAAGAGGACATCTTCGACGCCAAGGCGCTGGACACGGTCTTCAAGCGCTCCGGCGGCATCCCCAGGTGGATAAACAATATCGCCAACATGAGCATGCTGACCGCTTTTTCGAAAGGCGAAAAGAGCATCAGCGAAGCGATCGTCACCGAGGCGATAGAGAGCAGTAAACAATAAAAAGGTCCGTAAGGAGTTCCCGAAACATGAAAATTTTAGGCATAGGCGCGCATCCCGACGACCTGGAGTTCGGCTGCGGCGGGCTTTTTTACAAGCTGTCCGCCAAGGGCCACAAGATACACATGCTGGTGATGACCGGCGGCGACGTGGGCGGCAATCCCGGCGCGCGTAAGGCCGAGCAGGAAAAGGCCGCGAAGCTGCTCAGGGCGGAATTGTTCTGGGGCGGGTTCATGGACACCGACGTGCCGCTGAGCCGCGAACTCATCCAGGTCATCGAGCGCCGCATAGCGCTGGTGAAGCCGGACATCGTAATGGTCAACTACGGCGAAGACACGCACCAGGACCACCGCACCGTCTCGCGGGCGGCCGTGACGGCGGCCCGCTACCTGCAGAACATCCTGTTCTACGAGGTCCCGACCACCATGAATTTCGTGCCGACCATCTTCTCCGACATCGGCGGCGTGATACACAAGAAGGTGCAGCTGCTGAAATGCCATAATTCGCAGGTGTATAAGACCCGCGTCAAGAACCTCTCCATCATAGAGAGCGCCAAGAGCGCGGCCGTGTTCAGGGGCTACCAGGACCGGGTGAAATACGCCGAAGGCTTCGTGCCGCAGCGCCTGCTGCTGGACTTCATCCTAAAGAACAGCTGATGAGCAAAAGAAGCAAGTCCTTCGCTTTTTTCAGCCTGGCGGCCCTGCTGCTGATGCTCCCGCCCGGCGGCTTTTCCGCCTGGACCTGGGTGGAAGGCCTGCGCTGGTTCTATCTTTTCCTGATAGCGCTCCTGATAGCGCTGGTAATGTCCCCGCTGGCCTCGCTGCTGGCCTGGCGCATAGGCGCGGTGGATATGCCCAGCGAGCGGAAGGTGCATGCTGAGCCGGTGCCCCGCATCGGCGGGCTGGCCGTCTACGCGGCTTTCGTTTTTACGGTGCTCAGGAACCTGCAGTTCAACCCGCAGATCTGGGGGATCCTGCTGGGCGGCACGGTGATCTTCGTCCTGGGTTTCCTGGACGACTGGAAGCAGCTCTCCGCCCGGACCCGGCTGTTCTGGCAGCTGGCCGCTGCGCTGATAGTGGTGCTCTTCGGCCTGCGCCTGAGCTTCGCGCTGTACCTGCCCGGCGGCGTCCTGCTGTCCTCCGTCCTTTCCATACTGTGGCTGATCGGCATCACCAACGCCTTCAATTTCATGGACGGCATAGACGGCCTCGCCTCCAGCATGGGCGCGGTCTGCGCGCTGCTGTTCCTGGGCATAGGCTGGAATTCCAGCCAGTACCCGCTGTCTTTCATGTCGGCCGCGCTGGCCGGCGCCTGCGCCGGTTTCCTGCGGATAAACTGGCGCCCGGCCCGGGCCTTCCTCGGCGACTCCGGCTCCACCTTCATAGGTTTCATGCTCGGCTGCCTGGCCCTTTACGGCAGCTGGGCCACCGACAACCACGTCGTGGCGTTCTCCACGCCGCTGCTCATACTCGGCATCCCCATCTTCGACATCATCTATACCACGGTGTCGCGGGTGAAGAACGGCCAGGTCGCCAATATCAGGGAATGGCTCGAGTATACGGGCAAGGACCATTTCCACCACAGGCTGATGAAGCTGGGCTTCAGCGTGAAGGGGACGGTCGTGTTCATACTGGTCCTGAACGTCTGCCTGGGCCTGGGGGCCTGGACCATGCGGCATACGGCTTCGACGCTGGGCACCTGGTTCCTGACATTGCAGAGCGTGCTGATATTCGCGATAGTCGTGGCGCTGATGCTGCTGGGCCGGGAGGAAACCGGCAAGGCTGAAATAAAGTAATTTATGAAAGATACCGTGATCGTTAAAACTTCGGTCCGCCTGCTCGACGCCGAGCTTTTCCAGCCGTTCACCATCTCAAGCGGCAGCCATAAGTCGCTGGAGAACGTCCTTATAGGCGTCCAGACCGCGGAGGGCGTATGGGGCTGGGGCGAGGCCGCGGTGGCCCCGCATATCACCGGGGAAACTCAGGCGGCCACCCAAAAGAACCTGGCGAAGACAGCCGACTGGCTTAAGGGCAAAGACCTGGCCGACTACATGAAGCTTTTCGTCCGTCTCGAGGACGAGCTGGAGACGAACCGCGCGGCTTTAGCCGCTTCCCAGATGGCGCTTTCCGACGCGCTGGCCAGGTCGCTCGGCGTCCCGCTGTGGCGCTTGTACGGCTCCAGGCCGGCCCCCGCGCGCACCGACATCACCGTGGTCATAGGCACGGAGGCGCAGGCCTTCGAGTTCGCCGCCAACTGGCGGAAGCGCGGCTTCCGCATCTTCAAGATAAAGACCGGCGCCGACACTGATTCCGACCTGAAGCGGATACTGGCTGTGAAAAAAGCCGCGCCCGGCTCGGAGATCTACCTGGATTTCAACTGCGCCTACGACGTGCGCACGGCGGAGCGGTTCGTGGCCCTGCTGGAGCGCAAGGGCGTGGTGCCGCGCGTGATCGAGCAGCCGGTGCCGAAGGACGACCACGAGGGGCTGGGCTATCTGTCGCGGAAGTTCAAGATGCCCGTCTGCGCCGACGAGAGCGCCTATTCGGTTTCCGACGCGGTGCGCCTTATAAAGAACAAGCGCGTCACGGCCATCAACATAAAGCTGACCAAGCTGGGGCTGCTGCGCGCCCGCGAGGTCTGGGCGCTGGCCAAGGCGAAGGGGATAAAGCTGATGATGGGGGAGATGCTGGAAACGGAGCTGGCCTCGGCCTGCGCCGCCCAGTTCGCCTCCGGGCTCGGCGGTTTCGATTTCATCGACCTCGACACGCCGTTCTTCATAAAGCCGGGAAAGATGAAGGGCGGGCGGCATATCCTGCCGAACGGCGTATACGACATTAAGAGCATCAAGGCCGGCATCGGCTACGCGCCGGTTAAGGAAATAAAATGAAAACCATTATCTTTTCAGCGCTGCTGGTTTCCTGCGCCCTGCCGGCGCGGGCCCAGGTCGTGTCCACGGCCGCCCCGGCGGGCGATATCGGTCAGGCCCCCGCGGCCGCCGCAGTCCCGGCCCTCTCCGTGGAGGAGCTTAAAAAAAAGCACGGCTCGGCGGTGGCCGCGCTGAAGCGGAAACAGGCCGCGGAGCTGAAGCGGCTGAACGGCAAAGCCGGGCCGGCCAAGGGCTCCCCGCCTAAAGCCGTTAAAGACAAAAAGGCGGAACAGAAGGCCGAGCTTGATGCGCTTAAAGCCGCCAACGGCAAAGAGCTGGACCAGTTCATTAAAGACCATCCGGAAAAGTCCAAAAAGATCAAAAAGGGCGCCAAGCCTGAAAAGGCGGACGGAAAAACCGCGCCCGCCGCCGGGCAGGGCAAGCCGGAATAAATGAGATACAAAGGGTTGCTCCTGGCCTGCGCGCTGCTGCTTCCCGCCGCCGCGCGGGCGCAGTACCGCTACGCCTACCCCGAGGATATGGAGGTGGTAGAGGCCGTCCAGGAGAAGCCGCGCGAGCCGCGGCTGTTCCGCTATTACTACGCCGCCGGCCGCGGCGTTTCCTCGCCGGCCGGGGGCGGCTGGGGCGGCGCGGCGGGCTTCAAATCCTCTCCGGCGTGGTCGTTCGCCTTAGGAAAAAAGGTGGACGGCGTCCTCAGCTACGGGGTTGAATCCTTTTACGACACCGCCCACAAGAGCAGGCCGCTGCCCGGCCTGAGCGTGCGCGTGTTCTCCCTGGCCCCCTTCCTCAGGGCCGCGGTCCGCTACGGGGAAAGCGCGTATTACGCGGCGGCCGGGGCCGGGGTGTATCACTGGAGCCAGCCGGCTTTCAGCGCGTCCGGGATCCGCGTGCCTTCGGGTTCCGGTTCCAGCCTCGGCATAAACCTCGGCGGCGGAGCTATCTATCCTTTCGGCGGCGCCCTGAGGTTCGGGGTAGACCTGCGCTGGCACCACGTGTTCTCGGTAAGCGGCGCCAGCTTCGACGCGGACCTCATCAATAATATCACCCCTTCCATAATGTTCTATTACGGCTTCATCGATCTTCTTTA
>Ga0156579_1049_pt1 | contig 12159 bp, 17 predicted proteins | sample RifOxyB2_FD_111970 | JGI IMG/M metagenome (GOLD analysis project Ga0156579, IMG submission 111970) | Elusimicrobia bacterium RIFOXYB2_FULL_62_6 | reverse complement strand
AAAACCAGCATCGCCCCGGTGAGCAGGGCCGACAGCCGCCCGAACAGGCCGGCTATGAGGAAGACGCCCAGGTAGATCTCCAGCCAGGGCACGGTGAGGGCGGACAGCATTGCCAGGCTCTGCGGGACCACCTTGTAGGTCTCTATGGCGAAAGCGAATTCTTCCGCCGGGGCCACCGCTTTCAAAAAGCCGGCGTAGGCGAAGACGGCGCCCAGGACCAGCCTGGCCGCGAACCCGATAATGTCTTTTATCCCGGCTTTCCCTTTCATAGCGCCGCTATTTCCCTTCTTTCAGGAGATTGTCGAACCGCACTGCCATATCCAGCAGCTGGCCGTAGCCGACCGCCCGCTTCCCGTTCACAAAAAAAGTGGGGGTGGAATTCACGCCCCTTATGTCGCCTTCGGCGAGGTCCAGTTCCACCTGCTTCAGCACGGCTTCGTCCGCCGAGCATTTTTCAAAGGCCGGCAGGTCCAGGCCCAGCTTCTTCGCGAATTCGGCGAACTCTTTCGGCGGTTCTTTCGCGGCCGCCCATTTTTCCTGGCTCTCGAACAGCAGGTCGGCGTACTCCGTGAATTTGCCCTGCTTGCCGGCGCAGTCCGCTGAGGCCGCCGCCCCCGTAGACCAGGGGTGGATGGTCGTGAGCGGGTAATGCTTGAAATCCAGGCGTATGGAGCCCTTGTAGGCCGTCAGCAGGTCCTTCACGTGTGTGTTGGCGGTCCTGCAGGCCGGGCAGGCGAAATCGGTGTATTCGTAGATGTGGATCTTGGCGTCCGCCGGGCCGAAGGCCCTGAAGTCCGGCGCGGGGCGCTCCGGCCCTACGCTGAACTGCCTGCAGAGCAGCGTGCCCAGGGTGGACAGGAATACCAGCACGGCGGCAGCAAGCAGTTTACGGAGCGTCTTTCTGACATGCATAGTTTGAAGCTATATTATATAACTTTTACTATTTTGGCGGGGCTTTGCGCCCCTTTGACCAGCAGTATCCTTTTAGGGTTGGCCCCGAGCTCGGCGGCCAGCAGGGCTATGGCGGCGGCGTTGGCCAGGCCCCGTTCGGCCGGCGCTTTTACCCACAGCTCGAAGGCGTCCGGTCCCTTGCGCAGGATCCTGGCGGCCTTTGAGCCCGGGTGGACCTTGAGTTTATAGAACTGTTCCTGCATGGGTCCCTATTTTTGCAGCAGCGACTGCGCGGTCATGTCGGCGGGCTGCGGCAGGCCCAGGATCTCCAGCACCGTCGGCGCTATATCGGAAAGTTTTCCGTGCGGGCGCAGTTTCACGCCGGCCGCGTCCTGGGCTATGAAGATGAATTCCACCAGGTTGACGGTGTGCGCGGTCTTGGGCATGTTTATTTTATAATCCCACATCTCTTCAGCGTTGCCGTGGTCGGAGGTTACGAACACGGTGTAGCCGTGTTTAAGCGCCTGGTCCGCAAGTGCGCCCACGCAGGAATCCACCATCTCCACGGCTTTCACCGCGGCTTCGTAGATGCCCGTGTGGCCCACCATATCGCAGTTGGCGAAGTTAACGACTATGAAATCGTATTGCTCCGAGGCTATTTCGGCCAGGGCGCGCTCGCGCACCTCGGGCGCGTTCATCTCCGGGTGCTCGCCGAAGCCGGACGGGTCCCAGGTCCCCTTTATCTCGGTCTGCGTCTCGCCTTTGTAGGGCTCCAGCAGCTTGCCGTTGAAGAACGAGGTCACGTGCTTGAATTTCTGGGTTTCGGCCAGCCGCAGCTGCTTCAGGCCGGCGTCCGCTATGGTCTCGCCCAGCAGATGGTTCATTCCGCCGCCCTCGTCCATAGGCGGCAGGGCGCTGAACTTGAACGCGTCGTAATAGCGCGTCAGGCCGCAGTAAACGATGTCGGGTTTCTTCGCGCGCTTGCCGGGGTAGGAGTCCTCTACAAAGGCTTTCGTCAGTTCTATGGCGCGGTCCTGCCTGAAGTTGAAGTGGACCACCGAGTCGCCGTCCTGCACGCCTTTGTAATCGCCGATAATTGTGGGCGGGATATATTCGTCCACTATGGGCTGGCCGTTGGGGTTCTTCAGGTCCGCGTAAGCGCCGTTCAGCGCCTCTTCGGCGGTCGCCGCTGCCGCGCCTTCGGCTTTTGTGATGGCGTTATAGGCCCGGTCGTTCAGCGCCCATTTCTCGCCGCGGTCCATGGCGTAGTAGCGGCCCATGATGGTGGCTATTTTAGCTTCGGGCACTTCTTTGATGACTTCTTCCAGCATTTTCAGGAAGCTCAGCGCGCTGCGCGGGGGCGTGTCGCGGCCGTCCGCGAAGAAATGGATGCGGATGTCCTTTATGCCGCGCCTTTTGGCTTCGCGCATGATAGCGTACATGTGGTCCTGGTGGGCGTGCACGCCTTCGTCCTGGACCAGGCCCATCAGGTGCAGGGCGGACCCCTTCTCCGCGGCGTTGCCCAGGGCGTTCTTCAGGGCGGGACATTTGAAGAAGGTGCCGTCTTCTATCATGTCCATTATGCGCTTGAGCTCCTGGACCACTATCCTGCCGGCGCCCATGTTCAGGTGGCCGACTTCGGAAGAGCCCTGGTAGCCTTTTGGGAGTCCGACGGGTTCGCCGGCGGCTTCGATGACCGTGTTGGGGCAGGTCTTCAGCAGGCGGTCCATTACCGGCGTCTTGGCGTTCCGGACGGCGTTGTACTTGTCGGGCGCGGCAATGCCCCACCCGTCGCGTATTATCAGCAGCACTTTGTTCTTGGCCATAGAAGCGTCCTCGGCAGATCTGTTTTAATATAGTCTCACCCGTATATTTTAGGAAATAAAGAGGGGATTGGGTAAGGAAACGGTGAAGGGGGCGCCGGCGAATTGGTATCATAAGGAATGCTCGTGAAACGGGGAGCGGGAGGTCCGGTGTACAGATCTGTTTTTTTACTGGCTGCAGGTGTATTGACGGCGGCTGCGGGGTTAGCGGCCGGGCAGTCCGCCCCGGTGTCCACGGCTCCGGCGGGCGGGGGCATCCTGCTCCCGATGACTACGGGATTTATATCGGGCGGGCAGGAAAAAGGCGCGGGGGAGATGTTCCTGGCGTCATCCGTCCCGACGGGGGGAATTCCGGACAGCAACGCCAGGATACCGTTCAACCACTGCTTCTGCGTAGCGCCCAAGGCGCCGACGCCGACTGACCCGCTGCCGTATTTTATCGGCAATCTCACCGCCGCTGCCCCTCAATGCGGAACAATGAAAATGAAGTTAAAGAACAAGCCTATTCTCGAGCAGCTGGTATTCTGCCAGGAACTGGGCAGGTGCTGGCAAAGCACGGCGTCGTGGGCGGAGAAGCTGTACAGGCTTAAGAATAAAATTTCCGGGGCCCGGGGCGAAGAGAAAAAAACGCTCGCGCAGGAAATAAAAAAGATAGAAAAAGGCGGCTGGGCGTCCATGGACAAATGCGTCTCCGGCGCCATTAAACGCAGGAAGCTGGAGGCGGAAAAGAAAGACCGCTAAAGCCGATGAAAAAAGAAGAATTGCCGGAGACGGAATATTCCGACAGCGTGTTCGAAGGGCTTGAACTGAAGGGCAGGGTTCTGGACTCGCGGAAATTTTACGGCTGCGTCTTCCGGAACTGCGAGCTTACCGGCGCGGCGTTCAGGAACTGCCGGTTCAGCGATTGCCGGTTCGAGACCTGCAACCTGAGCCTGGTGAAGTTCCCCGGCTCTTCTTTCTCTTCGGTGTCCTTTAAAGATTCCAAGCTGGCCGGCATAGACTGGACCAAGGCCGCCTGGCCCAGGATCAAGCTGCCCGCCCCGCTGAACTTCGAGAACTGCGTCCTGAGCGACGCCTGTTTCCAGGGGCTGCCGCTGCGCGAATCGCGCATCGCCGGGTGCTACGCCAAGGGCGCCGATTTCCAGGACGCGGACCTGTCCCGGTCCGACCTGGGGAATACCGACTTCACCGGCGCGCTGTTCGGCGGAACCGATCTTTCCGGCGCCGACCTGTCTTCCGCGCGCAATTACGCCATCAGCGTGGCCGGCAATAAGGTGAAAGGCGCTAAATTCTCCCTGCCGGAGGCCCTGGCCCTTTTATACTGCCTGGATGTTGAAATAATCTGACCGGGCGAAGAAAGCAGGTTTTGTTGTTTGCGTTTTTGAGCCGTCCGCCTAAGGCGGGCGGTTTTGTTTTTCAGGGTCCGCGGTTCAGAAGGGCAGGGGCGTGGCTACGTAGGCGCGAAGCGAAGAGACGATGCGGTAGCCTATTCCCAGCGCGATAGCCAGGTAAAAAAACGTGGGAAGCATTGCCGTTATGGATTTCAGGGTGGCCCGCCAGGTCTGCCGGGAATGTTCCGACAGCCGGTCCAGCGCCTCGCCCATGGTCCCGGAGAGCTCCGCCGTCTCTATGTGCGACAGGTCGTCCGGCGAGAAGACGGCGTAGTTCCGCAGGTGCTCGGCCATGCTGGCGCCTTGGGGCGGCGGCGGGCCTTTCGGGGGAATGTCGGAGGCGTCAGCCGCTATCTCCAGCGCCTTCATGAACGGCACGCCGGCTTTCAGCATGGCGCAGAGAAAATTGCTGAAGCGGACCCTGGAGAGGGCGGAAAGGAGCGGCAAGCTGCGCAGCCGCACCAGCCCGCTGGAACAGACGAAGGCCAGGGCGGCGGCGGGCACGTAGAACCAGAGCAGGAAGCCCAGCACGGCCATCAGGTACGGCTGGACGCCCTGGTTGAAGATCATGGGCCCGTTGAACAGGAATGGCGCCGCGTGCAGCAGGAAGAGCGGGTAGAGCAGCCCCGGGACCATATCCAGCACGAAGGCGCGCTGCTCGTCGAGCGAGTCCGCGATGGAGGCGAAGACGACGTCCATGCGGCCGGTCGCCTCGCCGACGCGCACTATTTCCGTCTGCCAGACGGGGAAACTTTCGGGATAGGCGCGCATAGCCTGCGAGAACGGGGAACCGCCCCGCACCATGCGCCTGAGGCCCTCAACCGTGGGCGCCGGCAGAAAAGAGCTGCGCGAAGCCATTATGTCCAGCGCGCGCAGCGGACCCATCCCCGCCTTGGACGAATCCGACAGGGCGCGGTAGAAATGAATGCGTTTTATGCCGAAGCCTATGTCCATTACCGGTTAATTATACCACCTTACTTTATTATGTTCAGCGCCCGGCCGACCTTGCGGAATTTCTTTATGGCGAATTCCAGGTCCTTCAGCGTGTGGCCGGCGGTAACTATGGCGCGCAGCCTTTCCCTGCCTTTCGGGACTATGGGGTGGCCGGTGGAGAGGGCGAACACACCCTCCTTAAAGAGCCGGTTGGAAAAATTCACCGCTTTAGCCGAGTCGCCTATCATTACCGGCGTGATGGGCGTTACCGACGCCCCGGTGTCGAAACCCGATTTCTTAAGCTCTTCCTTGAAAAAAGCCGTGTTTTCCCAGAGCCGTTCCAGGTGCCGCGGCTCGTGCAGCAGGATGTCCAGCACGGCCAGGCAGGCGGCGGCTATGGCCGGCGGCTGGGAGCTGGAGAACACGAAAGGCCTGGCCACCGAGGCCAGGTAATCCCTGAGGCCCCGCGTGGTGGCCGCGTAGCCGCCCACCGAGGCGAAGGCCTTGGAGAGCGTGCCTATCTGGATCTCCACTTTGCCTTCCAGGCCGAAATGGCTCACCGTGCCGCGGCCCTGGGGGCCTATAACGCCGCTGGCGTGGGCGTCGTCCACCATTACGAAGGCCCCGTACTTGCGCGCTATCGCCACCACCTGGTCCAGGTCCGCTATGTCCCCGTCCATCGAGAACACGCCGTCGGTGACTATCATCTTGCGCCTGGCCTTGCGCGCCTGCGGAGCTTCCAGGATCTCGGACAGGTGTTTCATATCCTTGTGCCGGTAGATCATTTTTGGGGCCTTGGCCAGCCGCGCCCCGTCAATGATGGAGGCGTGGTTCAGTTCGTCGGAGACGAACAGGTCGTCCGGGCTGGACATCAGGGATTGGCAGACCGAGACATTGGTGGTGAAGCCCGACTGGAAGAGCAGGGCGGCTTCGGCGCGCTTGAAATCGGCGAACCTCTCCTCCAGCTCCGTGTGTATGGACATTGTGCCGATTATGTTGCGCACCGCGGCGGAACCCACGCCGTATTTCTTTACGGCGTCTATGGCGGCTTTCTTGACTTTCGGGTTGTTGGCCAGCGCCAGGTAGTTGTTGGAGGAAAGGTTTATTACTTTTTTGCCGTCTATCACGGCCACCGGTTCCTGCGCGGACTCAAGGATGCGCGGCCGGGCCAGCCGGCCTTCTTTTTTAAGCGCCGCGTTCTCCCGCTCCGCGAATTTCATCGTGTTGAAGTTCATGGTGTCAGGCTCCTTTTGGCTGCAGGCCCCGCCGCGGCTCATTGCCGCTGAGCTGCGCCGACGGCATAACCTAATTATAACCTTTGAGCCGCGGCTTAAGCAAAAGCCGGGGGAAAGGCCTTCGGCCGGTGCGCAGACCGGAAAAAAACCCGCGCGGGCCCCCGTAAAAACCGCTTGACAATACCGGCTAATTGCGATAAATTTATTGCATGGCCCACACTCCGGACGAGCAGGTCCTGCTCCTTGAATTATGAAGCTGCGCGCGAAGCCGCTGGTTGCGGGGACGCTTTTCGTGGCCGGCGCGTTCTACCTGTATTACCCCAACCCGTTCTGGCCCACAAGCCGGCTGCTGGGGGCGCTTGAAAGAAAGGATGACCTGCACCGCCTGATAGCGGCGGGAGAATTGGGGAGCAGGGCGCTGACGGACCCGGAGAGGGTTATCCCGGGGCTCATACCGGCGCTGGGTGACCGCTGGGACGAGGTCGGCGGCTCAGTGTCCGCCTCGCTCTGCAGGGCCGGCGCGCCGGCGGTCCCGCATCTGCGGCGGGCGCTGCTGCACGAGAACGCCCGCGTCCGGGAGATGGCGGGCCTGACGCTGGAGTGCCTGAAGGCGAAAGGGCTGAAATAGGGCGGCCGTGAATTTAAGGCGGATCTTGGTTCCAGGAGGCGCTATGGCTGAAAACGAAGTGGTGCTCAAGTCGGGATTGAAATACGTGGATCTGGAGGCGGGCTCCGGCCCGGCCGCCGTCAGCGGTAAGAGCGTGACCGTGCATTACACGGGCACCTTCCCGGGCGGCAAGAAATTCGACAGCTCGCTGGACCGCAACGAGCCGTTCACCTTCCGGCTGGGCGCCGGCCAGGTCATCAAGGGCTGGGACGAGGGCGTGGCCGGCATGAGGATAGGCGGCAAGCGGAAACTTTTCATACCGCCCGAGCTGGGCTACGGGAAGAACGGGGCCGGCAGCGTCATCCCGCCCGGCGCGAAGCTGGAGTTCGAAGTGGAACTGCTGGCCGTGGATTGAGCCCGGCCAAGGAGAACGCGATGCCCAGGGAACTGTCAAAGGAGTTCTTCGCCGCTTACCACGCCGCGCTTTTCGAGGCGCAGGGCGAAGAGGCCGCGAAAAACACCGTCAAGGCCGGAATAGCGCTGGCTGGCCGCTGGCTCAAGTCGCTGGCGGAGCGGCCGGATACGCCGGAGAAATTCAAGGCCGCGCTGGAAAAGGAATTCAAAGAGCGCTTCGGCTTCGCGGACCTGGCGGAAATAACTTTCGAAGCCGACGGCACTGCCCGCCTGCATCTCAAGGGGTGCGATATCTGCCCCGGGAACGAGCTGCTGCGCGCCGCGGGCGCCAAAGGCTGCTGCCCGATCTGCCATATGGTCAAATCGGCCCTGGGCAGGTCGCTCGGCAAAAGGGTGGAGCTTACCGGCAGCCAAAAACCGGGGCCCGTGGGCGAATGCGTCCTGGAATATAAAATATCCCAGCGGTAGCTGCGCCGAAGGGGAGGGGCGGTCCATGATCTACAAATTCACGGTGAAGACCTCCGCTAAGTCCGAGATGGCCGACATAACGGGCGAGGTCGGCGAAATAGTGGCGAAGAGCGGGAAACAAAGCGTCGTCTGCCACGTGTTCGTGCCGCATACAACCTGCGGCCTGGCCATAAACGAGAACGCCGACCCGGACGTGAAGCGCGACATCATCTCAAAGCTGAACGAGACCGTGTCCGATAATTTCCCCTACCGCCACGCGGAGGGCAATTCCCCGGCGCATATCAAGTCCGTGCTGGTGGGGCCGTCGCTCACCGTGTTCGTGGAGGACGGCGCGCTGCAGCTGGGCACCTGGCAGGGGATCTTCCTCTGCGAATACGACGGCCCGCGCAGCCGCGAAGTCTGGGTCAAGCTCAGCGGCTTATAAAAGCCGCGGGGCCGGCGGAGGCGAAACAAATGAAGATAGCGACCACGGTACTGGCGGCGGTCATAATAGGGATGGCGGTCTATTTCCTGGCCAAGGACAACCGGCTTTCCAAATTCATGAACAGCGCCGCCGAAAAAGAATACGTGAAGCCGCCGGAGATAGGCCTGTCCGAGAGTAAATTCGGGCTTAAAGACGGCGGGGAGTCGGAGGCGCCGCCCGCGCCCGACCCGCACGCCGAAGAGTCGGACGATTAGCGCCCCCGGTGAGGGGCGGGGATGAGCGAAGCGCCGCGCGAGCAGCCGGCGCTTCTTTATTTTTTTATTTTCTGGGGGGGATCGGCTGTCCGTCGTAGTCGGTCAGGGCTATTATGACCTTTTTCCACTTCGCCGTCAGTTCCGATTCTTTTACGCTGCCGTCCGGGGCCGCGGCCGCGTAGAGCATAGCGCCGAACAGGCTGTGCTGCAGGAGCTCCGCGAGGGCGGCCGGCTCCATCTTGAAGTGGAACATCCCTTCGCGCTGGCCGGCCAGCAGGTGCGACAGTATCCGCTGCCGCCCGCCGGCGGTCATCTGGTCGAACATCTCCGAGAACTGTTTGCCGCGGCCGGCCATGTAATAGAGCAGTATCAGCACCTGCGCGTCCTGCTTGCGGGTGCGCACGGCCCAGGTCACGTTGCCCACGCAGTATTTCAGCAGACGCTCGCCGGCGTCGTCGGTGAGCTTGAAGAGCTCGTCCACCGTGGCGTGGTTGTGCCTGATGATGGTCCTGACCAGCTCTTCCATCAGCGCGTCCTTGCTGGGGAAGTGGTACATCACGGCCGACTGGCTCAGGCCCAGCTCGTCGCCTATCATCTGGAAGCTGGTCTCCGCGAAGCCGTGCTTGGCCAGCAGCTTTATGGCCGCTGCGGCCATCTTGTGCTTCGTGGAAGAGCCTTTGTGGGTTCCGGACCTTGTCGCCATCCTGTAATTTTAGCTAACTCCGCCCGTTCTGTAAACACTATGGCCCGGCAGCGCCGGCCCGGGCTCTTTTGCGGCGCCTATGTAGTATTGTATGATAGACAAGCGGGCCGGGCGCACGGCAACCATTTGAGAGGTGTTATGGCACAATTGGACAAACTGATCGAAAAGATACAGCCCAACCAGGAGATAATAATGGAATCCGGGAAACCCCCGGTCCTGAAGAGCGATACCGGCGCCGCGCCGATGCTCAACCAGCAGCTTCCCCCGGCCCAGATCATAGGGCTTCTCCAGGAGATAGCCCCCGCCGAGACCAAGGCGGGCGTCACGCTCCAGAAATTTTCCAGCTTCGAATACACCGCCGGCGCCAAAACCGTGGCCGTGGTCTGCGAGCCCAACGGCGGCCAGGTGAAGGCGAAGATCTCGATGGCCGCCGCCGCGGCGCCGGAGGCCTACGCCGCCCCCGCCCCCGCCGCGGAGGCGAATTACGTCCCTCCTGCCGCCGTCGAGCCGGAGATAAACCTGCTGCTCCGCAAGATGTTCAAGGGGGGCGCCTCCGACCTGCACATGACCTCGGGCCACAAGCCCATGATCCGCAAGCACGGCGATATGGAAGATCTCCCCGGCGAGCCCGTCATCTCGCAGGACCGCATGCGCCTGCTGCTGGACGAGATAATTCCGCCGCACAACAACACGCAGTTCCAGGAACTGCACGACACCGACTTCGCCCACGAAATCCCCAAGCTCGCGCGCTTCCGCGTCAACGTTTTTATGGACCGGTTCGGGATGGGGGCGGTCTTCCGCCAGATCCCCATGGACATCGTGACGGCCGAGAAGATGGAGCTTTCCAAGGAGATCCTGGACCTCTGCTTCCTGTCGAAGGGGCTGGTGCTGGTCACCGGCCCGACGGGCTCCGGTAAATCCACCACCCTGTGCGCCCTCGTGGACTATATCAACCGCCACCGCAAGGACCACATCATTACCATCGAGGATCCGATAGAGTTCGTGCACAACAAGAAGAACTGCCTCATCAACCAGCGCGAAGTGCACATACACACCAAGTCGTTCTCGCAGGCCCTGCGCGCCGCGCTCCGCGAAGACCCGGATATCGTGCTGGTCGGCGAAATGCGCGACCTGGAGACCATCGCCATCGCCATAGAGACCGCCGAAACCGGCCACCTGGTCTTTGGGACCCTGCACACCACCACCGCCGCGTCCACGGTGGACCGCATCATAGACCAGTTCCCGTCCGACAGGCAGTCGCAGATCCGGACCATGCTGGCGACCTCGCTGAAGGGCGTCATAGCCCAGACGCTGTGCAAGAAGATAGGCGGCGGGCGCGTGGCGGCCATGGAGGTGCTGTTCGTCAATAATGCCATTTCCAACCTGATACGCGAAGGCAAGATCTACCAGATCCCTTCCATCATGCAGACGGCGAAGAAGCAGGGGATGACCGTGCTTAACGACGTGCTGTTCAAGCTGGTCGTGGACAAGGTGGTAGAGCCCGAAGAGGCCTATATCAAGTGCGTGGATAAGGCGCCGTTCGCCGCCATGCTGAAGGGGAAGGGGATAGAACTCAATATGGCCGAGGTTGAAGAATAAACGGGGCCCCGGGGGCGGGGAAAACGGGAGGCTGCTATGACGGAACGGAAAGCGATACACGCGGACATGAAGATACTGGCCAAGACTTTCGACGTGCTCACGGCTGAGCTTGAGAAGACGCTGCCTTCCCTGACCGTCCTCGTCTGCTTCCCGGGGGAGATGGTCCTTAAAGAAGGGGAAAAAGGGAGCGAGGTCTACGTGGCCCTGGAGGGCAAGCTGGCTGTGCGCCAGTCGCGCCTGTTCATCTTTTCCAAAGAGGTGGCGAAGCTGGGGCCGGGGGACATTTTCGGCGAGATAGGCTTCCTGGTGCCGACCACCCGGTCGGCCTCCATAGTGGCCACGGAATCGGCCGAAGTGGCCCGCATTGGGCTGAACGATTTTAAAGCGCTGCTGGACGCCCACCCGGAGCTGCGGGCCAGGATAGAGGAAATGGCCAGGCGGCGGCTGTATTCGCTGCAGGCGGCAAGCCACAATTAACACTTGGGGATGAACCCTCATCCCTTCATCCGTAGAATTGTACTGCTATGGGATTGCTGAAGACCCGCATTTTAACCGTCGAAGACGACCAGCCCCTGGCCAACCTCATCCTGGAGGTGCTGGTCGGGGGCGAGTACGACCCCGTGCATTTTTCCGACGCCAACGCCGCCCTGGAGTGGCTTAAGAGCCACAAGGCGGACCTGATACTTTCCGACATAGGCCTGCCGGGCCTGTCCGGCATACAGTTCTGCAGGCTGCTGAGGGAGAACCCGGCCACCGCGAGCATACCCATAATCATGCTGACCGCGCAGGGCGAAGAAAAGCGCAAGATAGAGGCCCTGAAGACCGGTGCCGACGACTACGTGGTCAAGCCGTTCTCCACCGGGGAGCTGCTGGCCAGGATAGGCTCGCTGCTGCGCCGGTGCAATCACGACGGGCAGGTGGACAAGGTGCTGGGCGAGGAAGCGCTGACGGTCAACCTGGACACCGGCGTGGTCGAGCTGAAGAAGAAAAAAGTGGACCTCAACCTCAAGGAATACGCGCTGCTGGTGATGTTCCTGAAGCGGAAGGGCCGCATCCTGACCTACGCTTTCATCGCGGACGACGTCTGGGGCGACGATTCCATGGCCACGCGCGACACGATAAAGGTGACCATGCACCGCCTCAGGACGAAGCTGGGCCCCCTCGGCGCCTGCATAGAAGCCGTCCCCGGCCAAGGCTACCGCTGGAAGGAATAGGGGGAATGGTTTTTGGGCGTGAAAATATAAAAGCCGGGGTCCGGAAAAATTCCGGCCCCGGCTTTTTAGCTTCTCCTCCGCTCGTGACCCCGCCCCGGTATTATCTGATCACGGAGAGTTTCAGGGTTTTTTCGGAGCTCCCGGATTTCAGGTGGACCAGGTAAATGCCGCTGGCGACCTGCCTGCCCGACTTGTTCACGCCG
>Ga0156579_1107_pt2 | contig 13530 bp, 6 predicted proteins | sample RifOxyB2_FD_111970 | JGI IMG/M metagenome (GOLD analysis project Ga0156579, IMG submission 111970) | Elusimicrobia bacterium RIFOXYB2_FULL_62_6 | reverse complement strand
TGCCGTATTCCCCGTCCTTGTCCGCGGCTTCGGCCGGCGGCTTGGAGAAACTATCCACGAACTCTTCCGGCGTCTTCTGCAGCCGGCTGTCGGGCGAATAGTAGAAGACCGAAATGCGGGAGGCCAGCCCCCCGGCGCCGGCCGGACCCAGGATCTCGGTCCCGTAAACTTTCTTTTTCCTGGAGGCCTCGGCGAAAGACGAATTCTTCCGCGCCCAGCCGAGGGGTATGGCTACGGTAAAATATTTTTCTTCGGTGTAGGTGTTGGGAACTATCTGCTGCCGGACCGGCGGGGGCGTCCGGGACTTCTTGATGGGGTCCTCAGCGTCCTTCCCGTGCAGGATGGGCTCGCCCACCGACAAGGGCGGCGGTTCCTGCGCGCACAGCGGGGCCTGCCCCGCAAGGAGGGCGGCCGCGGCCAGCGTCAGCAGCAGCCTGTCCATTTATTATTTCACCAGCCGGACGAAGGAGCCGAGGACGCCTTCGAAGGCCTTGATGTTGCCCTTGGCTATCTCTTTCTGGGCGTGATATTTGAGCACGAAGAAGCCGGCCTTGGCGGGCACCACCGCGAAATGCTCGTAGACCGCCACCTTCTTCTGCTTGATAGACTCGGGCGGGAGGTATTCGTAGACGATCCGCTCGAAAAGCTTGGCTGAGTAGCCGGCCACCGAGCCGTCCTTCACCTTGGCGTACTGCTTGGCGTCCAGGTTGGCCCCCAGCACCGGCTGGGCGTGGCGCTTGATGTACTTCTCCATGGTCTTGTGCAGCAGGTTGCCCGGCGCGTAATAATGCACGGAGATGGTGCACTCTATGCCGTCCGCCCCGGCCGGCCCGAAAACCTCCACGCCGAAGACCTTCTTTTCTTTGGCCGACAGGCCGAAGGGAGAATCTTTTTTCTCCCAGCCGGCCGGCAGCGTGACGGTAAAATACGGGGCCTCGGAGTGTTTCAGGCTTTTTTCCTGCATCTTGTCGTTCCTTTCCTGCCCCTGCGCGGACAGCAGGGCGGGAGAAAGCAGAAGCGCGAATATTGCGGTTTTCATCCTGGTTTTCCTTTACAGCGCGGGCGGCGCGGAGGTGCGTATGGCCCCGTCGTCGTCCAGCGAATCGCGCCAGGCCAGCAACTTAGCCTCGTCGGCCGCGGATTTCTGGTAGTTCATGGTGTACCATTTGTACTTGGTGTCCATCTGGCCCTTATAATAGCGCAGGTCGGCCACCTGCTTTTCCGTCAGCCCGGCGGGATCCGTCCGTTTCTTCTGCTCCAGCGCGTCCACATATGTCGACACGTCCCTGGCCGCCTTGAATTCCCTGGCGGCCCCGCCTTCCATTGAGTCCACGCCGGGGTACAGCGCGTGTTTTTCGATAGACAGGGTGTCCAGGCCGTCCTCCATGAACTGTTCGGCGTTGGCGCGGTGCGAGGGCGAGATGCTGGCCAGGTACGACGGGCCGAGCTTCGAGGCCTTCTCGGCGGAGAAAGCGCTCTGCATCCCGAAAGATTCCTTTTCCATCGGGTAGATGTACGGCGCCCCGGTTATGCCGCCCTTGTATTTCACGAAATCCAGGCCGTTGGCCCGGGCCCAGGCCGACTGGCGCTGGTGCGTGCTTTCGTGCACGAAATTCGGCGCCACGTAGGTGGCCACGCCTTTCATGTGGGCGTCGCTGGCCAGCAGCTGTTCCGGCGTGATCTTGTTCTTCACGCAATACGCGTCCACCAGGTTAGTGTTCACCCGGGTGGTCCTGTCGCTGTCGCTCCACCAGCCCAGCGCGTTGGCCGTCTGCCCCTTGCCTTCCTCGAACTTCAGGTTCAGGGTGTTGTAGCCGGTCTTGTCGTACGGCTTCTTGTTGTAAAAGTCCAGCACCTCGTTCCCGGCTTTGGTGCCCTTTATCTCGTCAGCCAGGTAGCCGGTCATCTTGCCGTCCTTCACGGTGGCCATCTTGGCGGACAGGGCCGCCGCCTGCGCTTCCGTCATCTTCACCGGCTTGAATTCTTTGGGAGCCGCGGCGCCGCCGGCAAGGACCGCCGCCGCGCCGCCCGCGGGCGTTACGGCCAGGCCTTTCTTGGCCTCGGCGTTGTCGAAATATTTGTTAAGTGCGTCCTGCTGCGACGCCGTAGACTGGCCCTTCAGCGAGGCGGCTTTCTCCGCGGAGGAAGCCATTTCCTTGCTCTTTTTGTCTTCCTTGTCCGTCTTGCCGCTCACGGCCCCGGCGTCCGGTTTGGCGGCCCCGGTAACCAGCTTGTTCAGCTTTTCGCGGTAGACCTCGTCGCCGGGCATTGTCAGGTCTTCCCAGAGCAGGCGGGCCATCTTCGAGATATAGCCGGCCGAACCCTCGGCCTTTCCGGGCATCGCCGCGAAGGCCTCCAGCTTGTCCACTTCTTTCTTCGCCCAGCCGGACAGCTTTTCGTACCGCAGCGGTATCGCCTGCTCGTTCCACTTCTCCTTGTTGAAGCCGTGTTCGGGCCTGGAAAGGGAATTTATCCGTATCTCGCCCAGGGCTTCCCAGGTCTTGACCGATTTCTTCACTTCGAAAAGCCTGCCGCCGGCCTTTTCGCCGGTCCAGGCGAAGATGCTCTCGGGCTTGGGGCCCAGGCCCAGGTCGCAGAGGGCGCAATCCTCCCCCTCTATGACGCGCGTCAGCGCGTCGGCCAGATCCGAGCCCTTGTAATTAGCAATGATGCCCTTGAGGTCCACCAGCGCGTTGTTATAGGCGACTATGTCACCCGCCACGGCCGAATTCCCGCTGGCGGAGGTTTCGGCCCGGAGCTTGTTCAGCAGCGAGGCGTTCCCGTCGTTAAGCTTTGTCACGCACTCTTTGGCCGTTTCCGGGGAGAGCTGCTTCTTGGCCTTATCCACGTTGTCGTAGCATTTCTGGATAAAAGCCTGCTCGGTATCGGTGAGCTGGGCGAAAGCGGGAACGAAGAGGGTTCCGGCCAGCAGGAAAGTCAATAATATCTTTTTCATATGTTCTTCCCGAAAACGCGAAGATAAAGGGACCAATATACGGATATTTATCCCTACTGCGGATAGTATACCCGCCGGCGCCCTTCCGGGCATGGGCACTATGGGGCCCAGGCCTCTGGGCCTTAAGGGCAATCCCCCGCCCCAATCAAAAGCCCCGGCAGAACCGGGGCTTTTGGTTTCAGGCGTATGCCGCGCTACCGGTAATACTGGTCCGGATTGTAGATATAATAGAAGTCGAACGGCTCGAGGCGCGGCAGGGAGACGAAGCGCTTGCCGTTCCCATCCACTTTTTCCTCCAGCTCGAACCGCGCCCTGGACCTCTCGGTCTCCCGCTGCGCGTCCGGGTTCTTCACGAAGCCGGTCTCCTCTATTTCGTCCACCACATAAGTGGCCCACTTGTATTCCACGGCCTTGTCGCCGAATTCTTCCCAGTCGCCGTCGGAATTCTTTTCATACATCTTCTTGCGCATGTCCTCCAGGGTCACGCCCATCTTCTGGGCCACGGGCACGGCCAGGCGCTTTTCCCATTCCTTGGCCAGCTCAAGCTGTTCTTTGAGCTGGGTCATGTTGCCCCAGTTCATGGTGGACATCTGGTGATGCAGCACGATGGCGTTCGGGTACACGTAGGACTTGTCGGCCAGCGTAGTTATGGCCGCGGCCATGCTGGCGGCGTAGGACTTGACCACCACGTGCACGGGGGCCTTGCTGGCCTGCATCGCCTTGAGGATGCGGTAGCCCTCCATCACGGAGCCGCCGGGCGAGCGGTCTATCACTATGAAGATGGGCTGGGTGGAGATGTTGTTGTAATAATGTATGCGCTCGGTCACGTAGTCCGCCACGCCGGTGTAGATGGCCCCGTTCAGCGTGATGCGGCGGTCGCTGATGACCAGCTTTTTATTGCTGAACGGCTTCTCCAGGTAGGTCGGCTCGGTGTTGCTTTCTTTCTTCCACTCGTCCTTTTTGCCGCGCAGCTCCAGGTCGCTCCGGAGCTTGTCCATCCTGCTGTCCATGGCCAGCTTTTCCATCTTCAGCTTGCGCTCGGCCAGGTCCATGCGCTTCATCTCTATTTCGATGGCGCTCTTTTCCCTGGTGTCGGCCAGTATCTGTTCGCGCAGCTGTTCGTTCTTCAGGTCGTTGTCCGCTTTCAGCAGGGCCAGCCGCTGGGTGAGCTGGGCGATGGTCTTCTTGTTGGTTTCGTCCGAGAGCTTGTTCTCCAGGCCCAGTTTCTGCAGCTCGTCGTTCTGCGCGGCCAGCTGTTTCCTGGACAGCTCGGAGAGCTTCTTGTTCTCGGAGGCCAGCTTCTGGTATTCGGTTTCCATGGCGGAAAGTTCCGCCTTGCGCTTCTCATCGGACAGCCTGTTCTCCAGCGAGATCTTCTCCAGCTGCGCCTGCAGCAGTTTGATATCTTCGGGCTTTTTTTCGGTCGAAAGTTTGTTCTCGGTGGTCAGGCGGCCGAGCTCCGCTTCCAGGGCGGCCATCTTGTATTTCTGCTGCTGCATCTCCAGCTCGTACTTCGCCCGGAGCAGTTCTTTTTCGTTGTTGAATTCCTGCAGCCTGCTTTTCAGCTCCTGGTCCGCGAGCTGGTTTTTGGTGGTCAGTTTGGACAGTTCGGCCTGTTCGGCCGACTGGGCGGGGGCTGTCGCCGGCGCTTTGGCGGCCTGCGCGGCATCGGCGGCGGGCGCCTGCGTTTTAGCGGGACCGGCCGGCGCCTGGGCGCGCAGCTGCAGCGCCGAAAACGCGACAATTATCAGCGGGATTACCAGCCAGCGGGAATTTTTCATTCAGAAGAACCTCCGGTGTTTGCGGTGGACCCGGTAAGGCGCGGGTTTATTAAATGATATAGATTGTCCCGGCAATTGTCAAGGCGGCCGGAGGCCGCCTCTTAGCCGGGCTTACGCGGCCGCGGCGGGCGGCGCAAGCACCGGGACGGCCTTCGGCAGGATCTCGAAAGAGGCGGGCAGCATCCCTTCCGCCTCCCCGTCGATATTTAGATACACCGCCTCGTCCGATTCGGCCTTCAGCACCCGGACGCGCAGCAGCGATACGCCTTCCTGCCCGAGGTGGGACCCGCTGTAGATGCGCGGCATATTGCGCAGCAGGCGGAAGCGGCTCATATCGGAGACCAGTACAAGGTCGAAGGCGCCGTCATCGTCCACCGCGCCGGGGGCTATAAGCATTCCGCCGCCCATTGAGGAAGTGTTGGCCAGGACGCCCATATGGTAGCGCCCGGAAAGGTCCCGGCCGTCCGCGGAAAGGCGCAGGCTTTTTGCTTTGGCGCCCAGCAGCGCCCCTACCGAAGTAACGGCGTAGCTCAGCTTTCCGCCCATTGGCTTGCCGGTGCGGTGCACCCTGCGCGCCACCTCCCCGGCTATGCCGAAAGCCGCGATATTTATGAAATGCCGCTCGTGCTGCGAGCCGTCTTCGCCGGTGAACCGGGCCCTGCCCGCGTCCACAAGCCGCCTGCGCCCGCGCGTAAGCAAATCCAGCAGTCCCGCCCGGTCCTTCGGATAGCCGAGGTGGCGGGCGAAGTCGCAGCCCGAGCCGGCGGGCAAGGAAGCCAGGGCGGCCGCGTCCCTGAGGGCCGCCGGGGCGGACATAGCCCCCTCCAGCACTTCGCTGAAGGTCCCGTCGCCGCCCACCGCCACCAGCAGTTTCGCCCCCCCGGCCAGGGCTTCGCGGGCCAGGGTGGCGGCGTGGCCGGGGCCGTCCGTGCGCAGGCACACGGCGTCCGGCATCGCCCGCAGTATGTCGCCGCGGAAAGCGTTCCAGACGCCTTCGGCGCGCCCGTGGCCGGCGGCTGGATTAAGGATAAAAACGGCGGAAACCATACTATTAATAATACAAAAAAGCCGCCCCGGGAAGGCAAAAAAGCCGCAAGGGCCAAAGGGCCTATAAAAAGGCTGTCATTTTCCAATGAAATATTGCGCCTTTAGCCTCATTCGGAAATAGCGGCAAATTTGAGAAGATATATCTTATAGAAAGGGCCGGGGACTCACAGTAAGCGGCGTAAAGCGGACCCGGACGGGAAAAATATGAAGAAAAACATTTTCGCGGCACTGATACTGACCTTCGCGGGCGGCGCTTATTGCGCCGAATTCAGCGACCTCGCGGTGAACGCTTCGGTTATAAGCGCCCGCGCCGAGGCGATGGACTTTAAACTGGACCCGGCGGCCGTGCAGCTTCCCGAAGGGCAGCTGGCCGGCGCGGTGGCTGACCTGGGCTCTAAATGGTACGGCGCGGATTCCCGCCAGGCGCGCATGCAGTTCACGGCCAACATGCTCTACAAGATCCCCGCCGGCTATACCGGCGCAATTTCACAGGTGCTGTCCAACCCTTCCCAGCGCCAGAAGATAACCGAGCTGGTGAACCTCCAGCTGCAGCATATGTACGGCGCTTTCACCACCCATCCCGGCTTTGTGGACAATCCCGGCATCCCCTCCGGCGACTACAAAGTGACGCTGCAGGGCGCGCAGGACGCCGCCGACCGCGGCCCCCGCTACGCGATGATAACCTACACCTACGACGACACGGTAGTGTTCGCGAAAGGGCTCTTCCAGGGCGGCGGCGCGACGCGCATACAGTTCGTGCTCCCTCTGGACCCGGTGACCATTTACAGTAAGGGTTTCCCCTCGAAAGATTCCGACACCAACCTCTGCACCGACGAGCATTACAACAGCGAAGGCGATTTCTGGTATTTCTGGAACCCCTACCAGGAAGGCTGCCCCATCTCCGGGGACGACTTGGTAGCCGTACAGACCGACCTGGCGCCCCTGCCCGTCACCCACAACACCTACCCGGAATACGCCAAGCTTTACGGCAACAACGGCGGCGGCAGCACCCTGCAGGTCTCCTACCTGGTGGGCGTGGACGAGGGCTTCTCCAGCGGCGACCTGGGCAAAAAAACCTTCCAGGACGCTTTCGTGGGCCTGAAAGGTCTCGGCTTCAAGGCCACGGCGGACACTGCGCGCGCAAAGAAGCTGACCTTAAGCGCCGGCGGCAAGACCGTGGTCATAGATATGCAGCTGATGGACCCCAACAGCGGCGAATTCGCGGCGGAAGCCGTGAGCGCAATGAAAACCGCCGACATCTTCATCTACGACGGCCATTCCGGCCTGGGCGGCTACCTTAACCCGGAACGCCTCGCCGCCGATTCCGGCCAGACGCTGACGCTCCCGAAGAACAAGTACCAGATCTTCGTATTCCAGGGCTGCTCCACCTACGCTTATTACAACTCCGCTTTCTTCCAGCTGAAGAAGAGCTCCTCGGACCCGAAAGGCAGCAAGAACCTGGACATCATAACCACCGGCATAGGCGCCGCCTTCGATGTCGGCGCAAAAGTGGACGTCTCCTTTATTAAAAGCGTAGCCACCGGCCAGCGCCCCTCGTGGCAGACTATCCTGGACAATGTCCGCAAGGCCGAGGGCTATAATTCCGCGCTCTCCCACATAAACGGCGACGAGGACAACCCGAAGACGCCCAACTGACAGGCTGGTCCGTAAAAGCAAGAAGCCGTCCGCCTAAGGCGGACGGCTTCTCGTTTTATTCAGCCCGGTGCTACTGGGCGGGCACGGCCGCGGGGGTTTCCGGCGCTGCCGGCGCGGGGACTTCTGCCGGCTGTGCAGCCGGAGCTTCCGGCGCGGCGGGCTGAGCCGCCGGCGCGGATTCGACAGGCTGCGCGGGGGCCGCAGGGGCGGCTGTTTCCGGCACAACGGGCTGCGGGACCGGCGCTACAGGCGCTTCCACAGCCGCGGACACGGGGGCTTGCACCGGCTGCGCCACAGGCGCGGGTTCCGCCGGCTGCTGAACGGGAACGGCCGCCTCTACCGGCGCGGCGGCCCTCACGCTCCTGCCCCACATATAGGTCACGCTGAAGCGGTGCGTGGAGCCCAGGTCCTTGAACGGCGCGAAAGCGTAATCGAAGTTGAAGTTGTTGTGTATGTAGCCCAGCCCGGCCGCTATCCCGGACCCGTCGTCGTTCCGCCCGTTGTACCCAAGCCTTACCGGGAACTTATTGGCTACTATGACTTCCGCGCCCAGCAAAGCAGACGCGTCATCGCCGCGCTCTTTCACCATATCCAGCGCCAGCAGGGCGGGCAGCCCTTTGACGCTGAAGCTGTAGGCCGCACCCGCGCGCAGGTTGAGCGGCATATTCTCGTCGTCGCCCTGGAATTTCACCGTTGAGCCGAGGTTCTGCAGGGCCGCGCCGAAAGTGAAACCTTCCATCCCGGCGGGCGAGATCATAGCCCCCAGGTCCAGGCCCAGGCCCTGCGCCGATTCCCCGGCGATGGACTCCCTGATGAGCTTCAGGCCGGCCCCCGCCCAGACGCCGGGCTTGAGCTCGCGCCCGTAGCCCAGGCCTATGGCCAGGTCGGTCAGGTTCACCTCGCCCAGCCCCGTGCCGGACGGGTTGGAGATGGTGGTGTTCGGCGCGCCGCCGAAGTCCAGGTAGTTGAAGCTGGCGCCCCAGCCCTTGGGCGAGGCGTAAGCCAGGTATTCCTGCGTTATGTCCTGGAAATACTGGTTATGCATGAAGGTGACCTGCCTGTCGGCCACCTTTCCCAGCCCGGCCGGGTTATAGTGCAGCGCGTTGGCGTCCGCGGCCAAAGCCGTGTACGCCCCGCCCAGCCCTACGCCCCGGGCGCCGGAATCCAGGAACAGGAAGTTGAACGGATCGGCGCCGGCCGAACCGGCGCAGGCCGGAGCGGCGAAACCAGCGAGCAGTATAAGTATGTTAAGTTTTTTCATGATGTTCACCGTACCACCAGTATTTTCTTTATGACGGTCTTATTGCCGGGACTCGAGATCACCGCCATATAGCCGCCCGAGGCCACGTCCTTTCCGCCGTCGTTCCGGGCGTCCCACTGCATTTTGCCGGAGGAATTGGCCGAGCTTATCTCGTCCACCAGCTGGCCGGTCAGGGTGTAGATCTTTATCTTCACCGAAGCCGGCAGGGGGTCGAAGATGATGCCCGAATTGCCGTCGGAGGAGCTGTAGGGCACGCCGTTGTCCGTTAAGGCGTCGTTGGGCACGAACGGCACGGGGTAGACGCGCACCCCGCTCAGGTCCGCGGCGGACGGCGAGAACAGCGCGAAGAAACTGAAGTGCGGCGTATTGCCGGTCACCGTCTTATTGGCGAGGTCCACCGTGGAGCCGAACTCGCGCCGCCACGGGCCGGCCAGGGTTTCGGCCGAATACATCACCAGCGTATCCGCGCGCACCGTGGTGCCGTCCACAATGCCGTCCCCGTCCTCGTCGGCGAACCCCAGCGTTATCGCGGCCGTCAGGCCGCCGGAGAAGTTCGTCTGGCCGTTGGACAGCGTGATCTGCGTTATTACGCCGGTCGTCATTACATCGTCCGGCGCGGCCGGGGCCGAGGCCGGGTTATTGGTCACGGTGACCGTGACCGTGGACGCGCTCAGCGAGCCGGCCAGGATAAAGATCCTGGTCGTCTGCGCGGAACCCTCGGCCGCCGCCTGCAGGGTGTTGTCCACGGCGTTGTTTATCTTCTGGTCCTTGGTCACGGAGCTGCCGCCAGCGTTGTTTTCGTTTATGTCCGGGTCCAGCGAGTCCACCGAGACGGTGACGGCCCCGGGCGCGGTATCGGGCGCGCTCTGCGTGTCCGTGGCCACGGCGCGCAGGTCGTAGTTGGTCCCGAACAGGTTTGAAACATCCCAATGCATCATATAAGGGAAGGTCGTATCCGGGTTTGGGTGGTTAGCGCTGGCGGCCGGTATATCGGTCCAGGCGGCGTCGGTGGACGCCTTGTACTGGAACCTCACCTGCGCCGTCTGGAAGACATCGCCCAGCGTCAGCTCGGCCATCACGGTGACGCGGTTGCCGTCCACCTTCTTGCCGGTCTGCGGTATCTTTATGGCCGCGCGCACGCCGGTCAGGCTGTTGATGGAGCCGGCGGCAGCCAGCAGAGAGGTGTTGCCGTCCTCCAGGCCGCAGCGGTTCTTGGCACGCAGGCCGAACTTGTAGGTGGGGCTTGAGGTCAGCACGGCCGTAGTATAGGCCGTCACCGTGGAGGAAAGCACCGCCAGCGGGGTGGCGTAATCTATGGTGCCGGTACCGCTGTCGTAATAGACGCGGTATTCGGTTACGCCCTCGTACGGCGAATGTTCCCAGGTCAGCGCTATGAGGTTGCCGTCCAGGGATTCGGCGGAGAAGTTGCCGGGCGCCGCGGGCGTGGAGCCCTGCGTCCTGAACTGCGGCGCGGCGTTATAGTCGGTATATGAGCCGTTGCCGCCCAAGTTGCGCACCCGGTAATAATAGGTGCTGCAGCCCAGCAGGTCCGGGTCCGTATACGCCAGCAGGCCGCCGGCATAGACTTCCGCGAACGCGGCGTTGTCGGTGGACCGTTCCACCCGCGCGGCCGTAAGCGCCGGGTTGCCGTTCAGCGCCCATACAACGGTCGCGCTGGTGGCGTAAACGGCCGAAGCGGCCGCTCCCGTGGGCGGGTTTGCCGGCGTCCAGACCGGCGTGCCCGCGGCGGAGAGCTGACCGGTCCCGGAGATGTTCACGCCGGCGGTCATTACGCTGTAGGTGGCGTTGGGCGTCAGCCCTTCCTGTATAAAGGCCGAAGTCACCGAAGCGCCGATGGCCGCAGCCGTATCCGTGGCCGGGTAGATATTGTAGCTTGAGGCGCCGGCGAGCGCGGTCCAGGTCCAGCTCACCGACGATATGCCGAGCGCCGTGCCGACGGGCGCGGCCGCCTGGCCGGGGGGCGGCGGGTAGGTGGTGGTGGAGATGGCCGAGTCGAAGCCGCTGTAGGTTCCGGCGTGATTTATGGCCCGCACCTTGAAGTAATAGGCGGTAGAGGCCGCCAGGCCTTCGGCCGTATAGGTCGTGGTGGAAACCAGCGCGTAGACCGGCTGGCTGAACGAATTATCTACATCGCGCCAGACCTGGTAGACGGTGCCGGGCTCCGGGTTGCCGTTGGGCGCCCAGTCTATGCTCACCGCGTACGAGCTGACTGACAGCAGGGCGGTGGAAGCCGGGACGGCCGACAGCGTAGGCGTGGAGCCCAGGTCCGCGTAAGCGCTGCCGCCGCTGGCGTTGAAAGCCTGCGCGCGCAGGTAATAGGTCGAGTTCGCGGTCAGGCCGGAGAATACTGCGTTCAGGGCTATGGTCTGCGAGGAGGCCGTGACCGGGCTGAAGTTAGACGCGGCCGAGACCTGCGCCAGGTAAACGGTGCCGGCGGGGTTGCTGTTGGCCGTCCAGTTGGCGGTAAGGCCGTTGACGCCCACTTCCGTGATAGCGGAGGCCAGCGGGGCCACCGTCAGCGTCAGCGTGGAGCCGAGTGTCGTATAGCCCGTATGCGTATCGGCCGAGTTGACCGCTTTCACGCGCAAAGCGTAAGCCGTGTTGGCGATAAGCGAATTGAAGGTCGCGGTTACGCCGACCGTCTGGGAAGAAGTCACGGTCGCGAAAGCGTCGGCGGAAAGTTCCGCTATGTAGACGGTGCCCGCGGGGTTGGCGTTGGCGGTCCAGTTGGCGGTGACGGCGGTTTCGCCCACACCGGAGATAGCCGCCGCGGCAGGCAGGGCCGCCAGCGTGGTGGTGGAGCCCAGTGAAGTATAACCGGTATAGGTCCCGGCGGAGTTCACCGCTTTCACGCGCAGCGCGTAGACGGTGTTGGGCGTAAGCGAACCGAAAGCCGCGCTTAAACCGGCCGTCTGCGAAGAAACCGCGCTGGAGAAGCCGTCGGCCGACAGTTCAGCCGTGTAGACGGTGCCGGCGGGGTTGCCGTTGGCCGTCCAGTTGGCGGTAAGCCCGGTGGCGCCCAGGCCGGAGACCTCCGCGGCCAGCAGGCCGGAAGCGAGGGTTATGGTGGAACCGAGCGCCGTGTAGTCCGTAGGCGTGCCGGCCGAGTTCAGGGCCTTAACGCGCAGATAATAAGTGGTGTTGGCGGTAAGCGAAGCGAATCCAGCGCTCAGCCCCGTCGTCTGCGAAGAAGCGGCGGTGACAAAAGCGTCGGTGGACAGCTCGGCTATGTAGACGGTGCCGGCGGGATTGCCGTTGGCCGTCCAGTTGGCGAGGAGCGAGGTTTCGCCCACGCCGGAGACCGCGGCGGACGAAGGCGCCGCCGCCAGCGTGACCGTCGAGCCAAGCGAAGCGTAGGCCGTCCGCGTCCCGGCGGAATTCATCGCCTTCACGCGCAGCTCATACGCAGTATTGGGAATGAGCGGAGTGAAGGTAGCGAACAGGCTCACGCCGTAATTGGAATCGTAGTTAGTGAACCCGTTGCTGGAGAGCTCCGCGATGTAGGTGGTGCCGGACGGATTGCCGTTCTCCGTCCAGAAACCTGAGATATAGGTCGAGCCCACCGCGAGCCCGTCGGCCACCGGTTCGGCAGCCAGCGTGACGGTAGAGCCGAGCGAAGTATAGGCCGTATAGGTCCCGGCCCCGTTCCTTGCTTTCACGCGCAGGGAGTAGGCCGTGTCCGGCGTAAGCGCGTAGAAAGACGCGAAAAGCTCGGTGGTGGCCGCGCTGTCGACCAGCGTGACGAAGGCGTCAGTGGACAGCTCGGCCGTATACAGCGTCCCGGCCGGGTTGCCGTTAGCCGCCCAGTTGCCCCGGATGGTGCGCGTGCTGACATCCGAGATAGCGTCCGCGACCGGCGTTGCGGCCAGCGTGTAAGTGGAGACCGCGGGGCTTTCGGCCGTTTCGGTGCCGCCGGAGCTCCGGGCCTTGGCCTTGAAAGCGTACTGCGTGTTCGGCGTCAGCCCGGTGAAGGCCTGCGCCGTGCCGGGGTCGTACATCTCGTTCAGTGTCAGGGCCGTGCCTTCGGACCCGGCGCCGCCGCCGGCGGCTCCGCCCACCGCGTAAAGTTTTCCGTTCAACACCCCTGCCGACAGGTAAGCCCGCGGAGCGGTTAAAGCCGCTTTCATCGTCCAGGTATTGGCTATGGGGTCGAACTCCTCGTTGTAGTCTTTGTCTGTGCCCTGTTGGCCGCCCACCGCGTACAGTTTGCCCCCTATGACCGCTGCCGCATAGTTCTCGCGGGCCTGGTTCATCTCGGCTTTCGTGGTCCAACTATCGGTCGCGGGGTCATATTCCTCGGTGTAAGGAAGCGTTTCGTAACCCCCACCGTCCCTGTTTCCGTATCCGCCGACGGCGTATATTTTGCCGTTTATCGTCCCTGCGGCCAGGGCCCTGCGGGCCTTGGTCATGGGCGTTTTAGCGGTCCAGGCGTCGGTCACCGGGTTATATTCCAGGTTCTCATTCAGTTCTACGCCGATAATGCCGCCGATGGCGTACAGCTTGCCGTCCGCCGACGCTATCGCGAACTGGGAGCGCGCGCCGGGTATCGCGGCTTTTGTCTCCCAGGTATTGGAGACCGGGTCATACGCCTCGTTGGCGTCCCCCACCGCGTACAGCTTGCCGTCTATCACCCCCGCCGCCAGCTGGCCGCGGGCCTCGGGCATCGGCGTTTTCGCCGTCCAGGCGTCCGCCACCGGGTCATATTCTTCGTTGACCGCGGAGGCAAGGGACCAAGTATCCCACACCACACCGCCGCCGGCCACATACATTTTCCCGCCGATGACGCCGACCGCCGCATTAGGCCGCGC
>Ga0156579_1110_pt3 | contig 13564 bp, 10 predicted proteins | sample RifOxyB2_FD_111970 | JGI IMG/M metagenome (GOLD analysis project Ga0156579, IMG submission 111970) | Elusimicrobia bacterium RIFOXYB2_FULL_62_6 | reverse complement strand
CAGTTCCCCCGGACCACGCTCAAGCTCAAGAGCGGCGACTGCGACGACCTGACGGCCCTTTACGCCTCCATGCTGAAGGCCGACGGTCTCTCCGTAGCGATCCTTGATTTCCCCGGCCACATAGCCCTGATGGTGGACAGCAAGGAAGCCGACGCCAAGAACGTGGGCATACCCGAAGAGAACCTGATAAAATACAAGGACACCTGGTGGTTCGGCGTCGAGGGCACCATGACCGGCAAGGACTTCTACGACGGCGTGAAGCACCTGGCCGAGCTCTACAAGAGCATGGTTAACGAGGTGAAGGTAGTGGAAGTGGACGCCGCCATACAGGAATTCGCGGCCGTCACCCTGCCGGAAACGGTATACGAAGCCGGCATTACCGCGGACGCTTTCGGCAAGCGCGTTGACGCCGCCATAAAGGCGCTGACCGAAACCCGGTATAATTACTTCAACGACTACTACGGCAAGATACTGCAGGCCCGCCCCGACGACCAGGACGCCAATATAAATCTCGGGATACTCAACGGCCAATACAACAAGAACAAGGACGCCGAGGCTTATTTCAACAAGGTCCTGGAGAAGGAGCCGGTCAACGCCGCCGCCCTGACGGGCCTGGGGAACCTGTACTTCAACAGGGGCAAGTTCACCGAGGCGCGGGACTATTACTTCAAGGCCACCAAGGCCGACCCGTACGACGCGCATATCTGGCTGAACCTCGCCCGCGTATCCCGCAAGCTGAACAATAAGGAAGACACGCAGACCTTCGTGGACCGGGCCGCCAAGCTGGACCCTGATGTGAAGGTCATAGGGACCGCTCTCCTTAAATAAGCGGTCGGCCGGAGAAGTGTAACAAAAAGCTATTGCGAAACCCGGCCGTGTGTGGTAAAGTGTATTGCAGGGGAGTATAGAACAGGAGAGGAATAATATTTATGAAAAGAATAATAATAGGCCTCGCGGTCCTCATGATGGTGAATACGGCTTACGCCGCGGGTAAGATGGGGTTTTTTGAGAGCCTGTTGAAAGGCCTCAAAAGCAAGGTGGGCAGCAAGCTGGAATCCAAGAACAGGGTTTCCGCCGTGGCCGCCGTCAGGGGCAAGAAGCAGGGCGTGCAGGCCGAAGCGCTGTACTGGAAAGGCGGGGTGTCGGATAAGGCCGAAAAGAAGCTCGCCGGCGAGAAGCAGCAGCTGACCGAAGCCGTGCAGCTGGTGGTGGACGGCGACAACGCCGGCGGCAAGGCCGCGCTTGAAAAATTCCTTAAAGAGAACCCGGACAGCGTCTACGCGCAGGACGCCAAAGAAGCGCTGGCCAACATCTCGGAAGAAGGCGCCCCGGCCGTGACCGGTGCAGCCGGCGACGCGGAGAAGCCCGCCGCCGCGCCCAAGAAGCCGGCCAAGCCGGCCGATGACGAAGACGAATAAAGGCTGATACCCGGTCTGCGGGTAACAACGAAGCGCCCCCCGAACCCGGGGGGCGCTTCTGCTTTTGGGAGTTTGGGGCGCGGTTCCGGGATCAGTCGTCGGCCGCCGGGGCTGTTTCAGGGGCTTGTTTGATCACGGTATCGGGGGCCGGCGCGGCCGGGACGGGCGCGGCGGCCGGCTCCGGCTGTACCGGGGCGGCGGGCGGTTCCGGGATAGCGGGGAGAGCGGTTTCCTGCGCGGGTGCGGCCGCGGGTGCGGCGGGTGAAGGGGAGGCCTTGGGGAGCTTGATCTTCCCGTAAATATCGGTGGAGGCCTTCCACAGCAGGGTGTTCAGGATGCCGCTTTCCGACGCGCCCGGCGCGAACAGCGGGTAGAGCGGGGCCAGCAGGATGTGGAAAACGGTTTTGCGCTGGGCGGTCCCCTCCGTCTTAACCTCCGCGCCGGCGGGGGGCCTGAAGGCCGCCGAGAGATGGTAGCCGGTCTTGAGCGAGGAGGGGACTATGAAAATGAAGGCGGTATCCACCATGTACCCGCGCCAAAGCTGTTTGTAGCTCCACCGGTTGATGGTGGTCATTTCAAGCTCCAGCGTGCCGGAGCCCTTGTCCGGGCTGTAGAGGCCCGCTTCGGCCAGCACCTTTTTCGCCCGTGCCAGGAAACTATCCAGGTCTTCCTGCGGCACCGGCACCGAGGTCGGCTTGGGCGGGCCTGAGACGGTGCCTTCCCCGATGATGTCGATGGCGCTTTTATAGGGGAAGTTCTTCCAGGTCCCCTTGATCTCCGCGAAAGGCCGGACGGTCTTATCGGCCAGCAGGGCCTCAAGCTCGTTCCTGGCCACCGCCGTCTCCCCGGACCGGAAAGCGGCGCAGCCGGAGGCGAACAGGGCCGCCGCTAAAATGACCAAAACGCTGGATTTCTTCATCATCTTGCCTCTTATCAATGCAAAGCCCCGCCGATTTTTACTATATTATAGTATATAGGCGGTCCTGGGCAACGGGGAACGGGGAAAATATGGCTGTAAAAAAGATAGAGCAGGTCATAAAGACGGACGGCGGCCCGGATGTCGTAATACGGCTGGCCAAGGTTCCGGACATGCGCCGGATACAGATGCTCTACGCCGAGGTCTACGGCGGCAATTATTCCATTTCCCTCATAACGGACAAAGAAAAAATGCGCCGCGCCATAGAGGACGACGATTATTACTGGGTCGTCGCCGACTGCCAGGGCCGGATCATAGGCAGCCTGGTCTACGCCGTTGACCTGGACGACCGTATTTCGAAGGCGTTCGGCGCCGTCGTGTCGCACGATTACCGGAAGATGAACCTGGCCTACACGATGATGAAGCTGGTGCTGGACGACATCACCCATAACAAAAAGCTCGTTGACACCGTGTACGCCACCACCCGCACCGCCAACTACGCGCCGCAGAAGCTGACCGAAAGCCTCGGCTTCATCAAGACCGGCATCTTCCCCAACACCCACAAGGTCAGCGAGAACGAGACGCACTGCTTCGCGGCGTACATCACCGAGCAGGCGCTTAAGAAAAGGCGGGGAAAACCGCACCTGATCCCCGAGGTGCTGCCGTTCTACCAGCTTATCCGCAAGCAGCTGAACCTGGACAATCCCATCATCTCCCGCGTGCAGGGCCAGTTCCACGAGCTCCGGAACAAGGCGCAGCTGATACCGCTGGAAACCATCACGGCGCCCGGCTTTATCAAGAACCGGTACAAGCGGGTGAAGAACGAGGGCTTCTTCGCGCACATCTACATGCCGTTCCACGAGCCCAACATGATCTTCATCACCCCGGACCAGTCCACCGAGGTCTACCTGCAGTCGAACAAGGACAACTACTGCGTGGTGATAGGCGGCTTCACCAGGGAGCCGAGCGCCGCCGTAGTGCTGGAGAGCGTGGCGCAGAAGCTGAACGAGATGCGGATGTCCTATATCGAGGTCATACTGGACGCCTATTCGCCGCAGCTGCAGCGCGAGGCGATGGACGCGCGCTTCATCCCCAGCGGCTATTACCCCTGCATGAAAAAAGCCGGCGGCAGGCAGCACGACTGCATAGTCTTCTCGCGCACTTTCGAAATACTGGATTTCCGCAACGTCAGGATACTTTCGCTCTACAAGAACTTCCTCCGGGAATACCTGAAGCTCTGGCGCGAGAATTACGTGGAATCCGCATTCCGGAACGATTAAAGCATTGAGGACACACCTCGCGGCGAGGTATGTCCCCGGCTTCTAAAGGGCTTATGGTAATGTCGATAGAAGAAAAGCTTCCGCCGTTCTACCTGCCGCTCAAGGCTGATACGGCGCTGGAGCGGCTGATAGAGTCCCCGGCCTTCGAGTTCAACCCCGCGACCTCCCGCCTTTTCTGCCGGGCCATGCGCGAGGCATTGTCTTTCCAGGCCCGCCGCTCGAAGTTCCTGGGCAGGTTCCTGAAGCAGGAAAAATTTAATCCCGCTTCCCTGAAGTCCGAAAAAGACATAGAACGCATGCCGTTCGTCTACGTCGCGGCCCTAAAAGAGCGCGACCTGACTACGCTGCCTGAGTCGCAGATAGTGCTGGAGCTGAAATCCAGCGGCACCTCGGGCCAGCGCAGCCGAATGCAGCTGGACCGGGGCTCGCTGATGCGCGTGAAGCGCATGGCCTGGAAGGTGTTCGAAGGCCTGGGCCTGACCGACCTGGAGTCCGAGCACGACTATATCTGCTTCACCTACGACCCGGACGTGGCTAAAGACCTCGGCACCGCCTGGACGGACAAGCTGTTGTCCGGCTTTACCAAAAAGGGTGAGATCTTCTACACCTTCCGCTGGAGCGAAGCGAAGAAGGATTTTTATTTCGACATAGACGGCGCCGCCGCGGCTCTTAAAAAAGCCGAAGACACGCAGAAGCTGACGCGCATCGTCGGCTTCCCGGCCTTCGCCCTGAAGCTGACCGAGGAATTCAAAACGCGCTACGGCCGCTATCCGCGGCTGAACCCCGGCTCCAGCGTCATCACCGGCGGCGGCTGGAAGACCCTGGCCGAAGAGGCCCTGGACAAGCAGGTTTACCGCGGCGTGCTGGCGGGGAACCTCGGCATACCCGCCGCCAACGTGCGCGACCTGTTCGGCATGGTGGAGCACGGCGTGCCGTACGTGGACTGCCCGCTGGGCAATTTCCACGTGCCGAATTACGGGCGCGTGATAGCGCGGCACCCCGCCACGCTGGAGCCGCTCGGCTTCGGAAAAACGGGGCTGCTGCAGTTCATCACGCCCTACCTGACCAGCTATCCGTCCATTTCCCTTTTGTCCGCCGATTTCGGCCGCGTGGAGAAGAAATGCGCCTGCGGGCTGCCGGGGCCGCTGCTGTTCATAAGCGGCCGCGCCGGCGTGAAAAAGCTGAAAGGCTGCGCCATCTCCGCGTCCACGATGCTGTAGATGGAGCGGGTGGCGGCGGAGATGGCGAGGAACGGTAAAGCGAAATTAAATCATCCATGAAGATCAACAATACCTACCTTTTTGGCGAGTCGTCCTTCGAGTGCTCCTGGTCCGCCAAAGACCTGGAAGAGGTCGGCCTGAAAGCCCAGGGCCTGCGCGAGCGGATGAAAACCGCGCCGCGGGACTACATCCTGGACACGCTGGCCAAAGCGGGCGGGATGTTCGCGCCCGGGACGAAATACCGGAAGGCGGCGCTGGAACACCTTAAAGAACACATAACCTTCTCCGTCCCGGTCATCGAAAAGAGCCTGGACGTCATCCCGGAGCTGCTGGAAAAGAGCGCCATGCTCAAGCGCATGAACATGGAGCTCTTCCTGCCCTACGCGCTGGAAGCGCCGGTGGAGCGCCGCGGCTACGACGGGCTGCTGCGCGCCGTGCCCAAGGGCGTGGTGCTGCACGTGGGCGCGGGCAACGTGTTCCTGGGGATACTGGATTCGCTGGTGATAGGCTTCCTGACCAAGAACGTCAACATAGTCAAGCTCGCCTCCGGCGGCTCGAATTTCATCAACCTCTTCATGGAGGCCCTGCGGGAGGTAGACGACAGGAAGATACTGTCCGGGTCCGCCGCCGTGGTCAGCTGGAAAGGCGGGCAGAAGGGGCTTGAGGAAGCGGTGCTCAGGCACGTGAACGCCGTTTTCGTGTGGGGCGGCTACGACGCGGTGCAGTCCTACCGCAGGATAGCGCCCATCGACGTGCGCGTGGAGGGCTTCGGGCCCAAGACCAGCGTCGGCGTGGTGTTCGAGAGCTGCGTCAATTACGAGGGGATGGATAATGTGGCCCGCCGCGCCGCCATAGACGCCTCGCTGTGGGACCAGGCGGCCTGCTCGTCGCTGCACACGCTTTACCTGATAGCGCCGGCCAAAAGGCACAAGCAGCTGGCCGCGGAATTCCTGAAAGCCGCTAAAAAGCATTTCGCGCTGCTGGCCGCCGAGCTGCCGCAGGGCAGGCTTACGCCGGACGAGCAGGTGGAGATAACCCGGGCGCGCCAGCTGGCCAAAGCCGACAAGGCAATGGGCACCGCCGATTTCGTCAGCTCGTTCCCTAAAACCGACTGGACGGTCATCTACGAGACCGACCCGGTCTACCGGGTTTCGCCGCTGAACCGCGTGCTCTACGTCAAGACCGTGGAATCTTTGGAAGAAGTCAAAAAACAGCTTTTGCCGCTGCGCGGCTATATACAGACGGTGGGCGTGGGCGGCTCCATTGAGCGCAAGAAGGTGCTGGATACGCTGGCCCCGGCCGGCATAGCCCGCGTGGTCAAGCTCGGGAAAATGCTGGAAGAGGCCAACGGCTCCCCGCACGACGGCGTTTTCCCTATGCTGTCGCTGATCAACTGGATACCGCTGGAGGAAACGCCGTCCCAGCTGGACCGCCTGAGCGAGCTGGTGGACTTCGCCAGGGCGAAGAGCCCGTTCTACGGCAGGCATTTCAAGAACGTGGGCCGGATAATCTCCCTGGCCGATTTCCAGCGCGTGCCTTTCCTCGAAAAGGACCACGTCCTCGATAACACTCCCCCGGACAGCCCCGACCTCTTGACCTCCAAGGTGCAGCGCGGGATCTTCTTCGCCAGCGGCGGCTCTACCGGCAACCCTAAATATGTTTTCTACGACCAGCACGAATACGACCGCACCTGCCGGATGCTGGCTTCCACGCTGGAGGCGGCCGGCCTGGACGAACACGACATCATAGCCAACCTCTTCGTCGCCGGGAACCTCTGGTCCAGCTGGCTTTCCGTGGAAAAAGCCATCGCCAACACCAAGGCCATTTCCGTACCGGTGGGCAGCAACCTGCCGCTCGAGAACATAGTCCGGTACCTCCAGGACTTCAGCGTGACGGCGGTGATAGGCCTGCCGTCCTTCCTGATAAAGCTGGCCGAATTCGTCGAAGCCGACAAAAAGAAGTACCGCGTCAAAGTGAAGAAGATATTCTACGGCGGGGAATACGTGGGCGCTGAGATGGTGAAATTCTTCCAGCGCGTTTTCCCCGGAGTCACGGTCAGGTCGGCCGGGTTCGCCACCGCGGACGCGGGCGTGGTCGGTTTCCAGTGCCCGCATTGCGTAAAGGGGGCCCACCACCTGTTCGACAGCAGCCAGTACCTCGAATTCGTCAACCCGGACACCATGCTGCCAGTGGAGAAGGGCGAGATAGGCGAGATAATCATAACCAGCCTGACCAAGAAGCATATGCCCATCATCAGGTACCGCCTGGGCGACCTGGGCCGCTGGCTGCCGAAGCCCTGCGCCTGCGGCCGCAGGGAGCCGCTGTTCGAGATACTCGGCCGCTGCGACGACAGGATACACGCCGGCGGCGCGCACGTGTTCGTGTCCGACATTCAGAACGCCATCGGAAAAGTGCCGGAGCTGAGCTTTAATTTCCAGGTGGTCCTGGACAAGAAGGGACACCGGGACACGCTGGCGGTGAGGGTGGAAGCCAAGGACGGCGGCGTGCTGACGGATGTGAACCGCGCGAACCTGCAGAAGTGGCTGCTGGACGAGATGGAACGGCACTGCGAGGACCTGAAGGAAAGCGTAAGGATGAAGTGGCTGGATAAGCCGGTGATAGATATTCTGAAGCCGGACACCATAGAACGCATCCTGCGCACCGGCAAGATCCGCCGGGTCATAGACAAGCGGATCAAGGTCTAATTGCTGTGGGGTTCGCGGGGTGCCGGCGGACTGCCAGTTCGGGGGCCTGCCGCCGGGTTCGCCCTCAGGGGGCCGGGTCGGCCAGCGCGGCCGCCCTTATCCTCCCCCTCCTATGGGAGACCAGGTCGGGGTCCGGATGCCCCCTTCGGGCAAACCCGGCGTCACCCCTCCAGATTATTCTCGCCGCCACCCGCTCCGGACTTACAGTGATAAAATATTATGCCCACAAAAAATAAATATATCGTGCCGGTGATACTGTCCGTCTGCGGGTTCGGGGTGTGGTTCCTTATCTCGTCGGCGTTCCACCTGCGCGAGGCCTGGGACGGCCCCGGCGGCAAGCCCTTCTTCATCTCGATGCTGCTGCTGAACGCCGTAGCCGGGTTCATCGAACCCGAAAGGAAAATACTCAAGGGGCTGGCTTCCGTCTTTCTTCAGCCGCTGGCGATATTCATCAAATCCGGCGAGGTCGGTTCGCTGTTCCCGATAGGCCTCATAGCTTTCTTCGTGCTGGGCCTCCTGTTCAGCATAGCCGCCGCCCTGGGCGCCTTCGTAAAGAACAAGTTCTTCACCCCCGCGCCAAATAAATAGGGACAGCGCCCTATTTCCTCACTACTTAAGTGCTTATCAAAAAAATAGGGCGCTGTCCCTGATTCACCTAATAAAATATAATTACTTTGGATTTAAATTCGCGGCGGAGGATGATATGGCTATATATTCCAAGGTTCAGCTTGAAAAATACGCGGACGCGCTGGTCTGGGGGCTTACTACCGCCCGGAAAAAACCTTATAAGAAGTACGAGACCATCCTGGTGCGCTGCGACCTGGAGGCGCGGGACCTGGGAGAAGTGGTGTACCGCAAGCTGGTGCAGCGCGGGTACAACGTGGTGTTCAATTTCCTGGCTACGCCGGCCCTGGAGCACGATTTTTACCAATATTCCGACGAGAAACAGCGCGGCGTGCTGAACGCCTGGGACAAGACGCTCTACGAGGGCCTGAACGGCTACGTCTACATCAACGCCCCAGCCTCGCTGACGAACCTGAAAGACATCGACCCGAAGCGGCAGGGGCAGGTGGCCATCGCGAAAAAACCGCTGTTCGACATCCGCAATAAGCGGGAAGAAAAAGGGGAGTTCGCCTGGACGCTGTGCACCTATCCCACCGAAGAACTGGCCAGGCAGGCGAAGCTTTCGGTCAAGGAATACGCCGCGCAGATAGCCAAAGCCTGCTACCTCAACGAACCCGACCCGGCGAAGAAGTGGGGACAGATATTCAAGGAGAGCATGGCCATAAAGAAGTGGCTGAACACGATGGGGATAGACACGATCCGCACCGAGTCGGCCTCGATGGACTTTACTGTGAAGCTCGGCGAAAAGCGCAAGTTCCTGGGCGTCAGCGGCCACAATATCCCCAGCTTCGAGATCTTCACCTCGCCGGACTGGCGCGGCACGAAAGGGATCTATTACGCAAACCTCCCGACCTTCCGCGGCGGCAACTATGTCGAGAAGATACGCCTGGAGTTCAAGGATGGCCGCGCGGTGAAGGTCTCCGCGGCAAAAGGCGACGATTACGTTAAAAAAGTGATGGCTACCGACAAGGGCGCCTCGCAGATCGGTGAGTATTCGCTGACGGACAGGCGCTTCTCCAAGATAGACAAGTTCATGGCCGACATCCTGTTCGACGAGAACCACGGCGGAAAGCACGGCAACTGCCACGTGGCGATCGGCAACGCGTATACGGACACCTTCGACGGCGATCCCGCCGGGCTCAATGAGGCCGCCAAGAAGAAGCTCGGCTACAACGACTCCGCCGTCCACTGGGACATGATCAACACCGAGGACAAAAAGGTCACCGCGAAGCTCAAGAACGGCAAAACCGTCACCATCTACGAGAAAGGACAGTTCAAATACTAGCGTAGTCCCAAAGCCGCGGTGCAGTAGTCGGAAATAAGTTCCGCACAACATACTGGAGCGGGTGGCGGCGGATTTGGCGAGGAAGGCCGTCGCGAGGCCCGAGCTTGCATAGCGCGAGGGCCGAGTGAGGAGGCGAGCCACGGTGTGGCGAGCCGTGCCTGACGAGCCAATCCGCCGACACCCGTGAACCCTGTTCCCTATGTCCACACTTAACGCGGCTTTGAAGACGGAGCGCGGCCGGTATGTCGCCAAGGCCGTCTTCCTCGCCGGCTTCTCGGCCACCTGCATGTTCTGCGGCTACGAGTTCATCCGCTCCAGCGCCGAATCCATCTTCATAGCCGAATACGGCGCCAAAGCCAAAGTCTACGCAATGTGCTTCATGCCCCTGATGATGGGGCTGCTGATCTACCTTTACGGCCGCCTGCTCTCCGCCGCCGGCGGCACGCGCGCCATGGCCGGGTCCATACTGGCCAGCATGGGCGTCCTGGTCCTGTCCTACCTGGCGATAAAGGCCGGGATCAAACAGGCGGCGTTCTTCCTTTACGTCTTCAAAGAATCCTACATCGTGATAATCACCGAGCAGTACTGGGCCTTCATCAACAGCACCCTCAGGGACGAAGAGGGGAAGGTCTTCAACGGGCCCGTGGCCGGGTTGGGCGCGCTCGGCTCAATGATAGGCGGCTACATAGTCAGCCGCTACACGGCCGTCCTCCGCACCGAACCCTTCATACTCCTCTGCGCCCTGGCCATGCTGCCCGCCCTGCTGCTGTTCCGCGCGGCTTACGCCAGCGCCGGCGAGCCCAAGCCCGCGCCCGACGAGGCCGGCGGCAAAAAGGGGCACCTGCACCTGAGCATCCTGAAAGAGAACCGTACCGTGCTCTACATCGCCCTCGTCATTTTCACGGCGCAGATAGTGGCCACGGTGATGGACCTTAACTTCGCCGTCCTCGTGCAGGGCGCGCTGCCGGACAAGGACCTGCGCACCGCGTACCTGGGCGGGTTCTGGATGAAGGTCAACATCTTTTCCTTCCTCATGCAGTTCTTGCTGACGCCCTTTCTGCTGAGATATATCAGCGTCAGGGGCATCCTGGTCGCTATCCCCGCGGTGCACCTGGCCTCCTGCGCCCTGCTGCTGGTCTACCCGCAGCTGGGCATCGCGTCCCTGGCCTTCCTGCTTTTCAAGGGCATGGATTATTCCATCTTCAGGGCCGCCAAAGAGACGCTCTACATACCGTTCTCCTACGACACGCGCTACCGGGCCAAACAGGTCGCGGACGCGTTCTCCTACAGGTTCTCCAAAGGTTTCACCGCCGTGGTGCTGTCCCTCATCAGCGCCGCGGCCGCCATCCCGGGCGCCGCCTACGCGGCTACAGCCTTCGTGTTCTCAGGCGTATGGATGGGGCTGGCCTTCCCGCTTACCGCGAAAAGACAACAGAAGTAGCCGGAATTCAGAAGACAGGATCCGGAATAAGGGGGGATCCCTTTGTTCTGACTCCTGAATTCCTGGTTTGTTAGAAATTAAGCCCGGCGGAGATCCTGTGGACGGAGCCCAGGGCGCCGAAAGGCGAGAGGGAATAATCCAGCGTGTAGGCGCCGTGCCTGACGCCGGTGCCGAGGGTGACGTTCCTGAAGCCGCTCCCGTCCGCTATGGCCCTGGTGTTGAAGCCGCCGCGCAGGAACAGGGCCGTCTTGCGCACGCTTATCCTGAATTCCCCGCCCATCGCCAGGAAGGGGTAGTTGTCCCTGGCCGCCACCATATCGGCGGTCAGCGTGAAATAGTCGGTTATCTTAGTGGCGCTGCCCAGGCGCAGTATCAGCGGCAGCGGGTAATCCTCGGTGTCGTAGCGGAGCGTGCCCATTATGTTCTGGGCGCTCATGCCCAGCTGGAAGCGGTTGTCGAAGAAGTAGGGGAACAGCACGCCGATATCGGCCGAGACGGTGTTGTCCGCCTTCAGTATCTGCGACCTGACGAACTTGCCGGTGGCCCCCAGCACGAACCGCTCCTCCGGCTCCTTGTTGAAGCCGGTGATGTAGGTCGCGAAGCCCACGCTCAGCGTCATATCGTAAGGGGTGAACCCGCCGGAGGAAGCGCCGCTGGCGTCGGTCCTCCGTATGCTGCCGTAGTTCATGTATTTGCAGCCTATGCCCCAGCTGCCTACCGGGCCCGCGTTCTGCGCGTAGGCGAAGAAATCCATGGTGGAGCCGGCCAGGTAAGGCGAATGCATGAAGGACATCGACTGCCTTTTTATCTTGATCAGCGCGGCGGCGTTCCAGTCTATGGCGGAGGCCCCGTCCGCCAGCGCGGAGAACGCCTCGCCCAGCGCCACGCCGCGCGCGTCTACGGCTATCTTGAGGGACTGCACGCTGGCCGTGCCGGCGGCGTTCCTGTCGAAGCCGGCGGCGTAAGAGGGGACGCGCGGCAGGAAACAAAGCGCGGCGGAAACCAGGCAATAAAGCCACGCGCGCGGGACGCCCGGCATCTCCCGGCAGAACCTGTTCCCGATGGTCCGCAGCTCTCTCATATCAGCTTCCCTGCGCTCTCCGTCCTTGACGCCTCAAACCCCTGAACCGCCCGCCTAACGCTCTACCGCCACTTTTACGGTCTTGCTGCTGGTCCTGTCCCTCGTTTCTATGAAAGCTATGTAGATCCCGCTCGCCACTTTCTGGCCGCCCGAATTCGTCCCGTTCCAGTAAGCCGTCCCGTTTATGTCGGCCGCGAATTCTTTTACCAGCTCGCCCAGGAAGGTGTAGATCTTGATCCTGGAATAGGGGGGGATATTGGTGAAATTCATGACGCTGCTGACGCTGGACGGGGTGTAGGGGTTCGGGAAGACCCTCACGGCCGAAAGCCCGGCTCCCGGCGTTACCTCCATCAGCTGGAACGTGGAGAGGTGCCAGGTCCTGGCGGTAACACGGTTGGCCGGTATGTCGGAGACCGACGGCAGCGGCACCCAGACGCTGTTGGCCTCGTCGTAAACCGCTACGATGAGCTTGGACTGGTCCACGCCGGCGGGCAGGTCGCTCAGCCGGTAGGGCAGTATGATGGTCATCGGGTTCAGCATCAGTGCCGGCGGGAAATGCGTTATGGAAAGGCCTATTCCGGTCCCGCGCAGCGTGGCGGCGGCCGAAGCCGGCGGCATAAAGGAGGTCACGGGCGTCAGCTGCAGCCTGGTGGAGCCGCCCAGCGAGCCGGCGGGGATGATCACCGTGATGTCCCCGTAGGAGGCCGCCAGCGTCACCGTGGTGTCCGCGGAGGCTATGACGCCGCCCTGCACGTAGGGTATCGTCTTCGTTGAGCCGGCCGTGACATAATCCGTGGTTATGCCGCTTTGGCCCTCGGCCCGGATGCGGGCCCAGTAAGTGGTGTCTATCAGCAGGTTCGTGAAAGTGTATTCCAGCCCGTTCACGGACGCCGCCCTGCTGCTGGCCCAGGCGTTGAAATCCGCGGCGGTCGAGACAGCGATGTTGTAGACCGTGAAGGAGGAATTGCCGTTGTCGGCCCAGTGCAGCGTGAAGCCGTCTATCATCAGGCCGGAAAAGGTGTTTTCAAAAGAAAGGATGTAGGCCGTGGCCGGCAGCGTCAGGGCTTCCTCCAGGTCCGTGGGCTCCGTGGCTACGTTGGTGTAATTGAGCGCGGAAACGCGCAGGTAATAGGTGGCGTTGGAGACCAGGGAGTAGAAGGTCGCGCTGTTATTCAGGGTTACCGACGACAGGACAGGTTCGGCGAAGGCCGCGCCCGAGGATATTTGCGCCACGTAGTAGGTGCCGCCGACCGGGTTGTCTCCGTGCCCCCAGTTCAGCGTGATCGAGGACACCCCGAGGCCCGAGTAAGCCCTGTAAACCGGGTCGAAGGCCAGCGTGGCCATAGGGGTGAAATCGAAGGGGCCGGTGGGGATATTGAGCCGGTTCCAGGCCGTGTTCTGGAGGTAATAAGTGGTGTTGGGGTTCAGCCCGGAGAAAGAGGCGTAGGCGTTCCTGGTGGAGGACGAGTATACCGGGGGGGTAAAGCCGGAGTTCGGGGAAAGGCTCACGACGTAAAGCGTATCGGAGGGGTTGGAATTAGCCGACCAGTTGACCGTCATCTGGCCCGTGGTCAGGGCGGTAAAGGAGGACTGC
>Ga0156579_1103_pt1 | contig 13888 bp, 12 predicted proteins | sample RifOxyB2_FD_111970 | JGI IMG/M metagenome (GOLD analysis project Ga0156579, IMG submission 111970) | Elusimicrobia bacterium RIFOXYB2_FULL_62_6 | reverse complement strand
CAGAACACCGGCAGAAGTGTTCGAATCAGAAGTAAGAAACCTGCCTCAAAGTTGCACTTCCAATTAGAATGCGCCCCCGGAATCAGCCGGGCCTTTTGGCCGGCGCCGCATAGGCCTTTATACCCTTCCGCGCGCGCGGGTATACTGGTACACTTAATTAATGCCGTTCGAATTATTCCGCCGCTTTTTCCTGAACATCTCTTTGCTCGCCCTGCTGCCCGTGTTCGGGGCCGCCGGCGCTTTCGAGGACCTGTCCGCCGGTTATTCCCTTTCTACCTCCCTGCCTGTTCCCGTTTCCGTCTCTGCGCCGGACGAAAACCGTTCGGCCGCGTCGGGCCATTACCTTTCCCTGGACGGGCTGGACCTGCGCGAAGTGCCGGCCGCCCCCGAAGACGGTTCGGCGCAGGACCGCGAAGATTTCCGTGTTCTGCTGGACTGGCAGGCCAGGCGCACCGGCGAGCAGTGCGCGAAGGCGAAGGCCGAGATGAGCCATTCCTACGAGGTTTTCTTCGGTGAGATTAGCCCGTTCGACAGCCCCGCCCCCGCCGCGGTAACGGCTTTCTTCAAGAACGTGGGCGAAGATTCCGTGGCCGCGCACAAGTACCTGAAGGATGTTTACCAGCGGCAGCGGCCGTTCGTCCGCGACGAGCGCGTGAAACCCTGCATCCCCCGCGTCCAGGGCCTGTCCTATCCCAGCGGCCACGCCACGATGTCCAGGCTGTTCGCGCTGATACTTGGCGGCCTGGAGCCGGCCCGCAAAAAGGAATTCCTGGCCCGCGCCGACGAAGCCGCGCTCAACCGCGTCATTGGCGGCGTGCACCACCCCACCGATATAGCCGCCGGCAAGGCGCTGGCCGACACACTCTACAAGAGCCTGTTGAAACTGCCCGCTTTTAAAGCCGACTTGAAAGCCGTCGGCGCGCTGCTGAATTGAAATACACCGTCAGATAAGCGGAACGCAAAAAAGCCCGGGAACTATTCCCGGGCTCTTTTATTTTTAGCGGCCGCGCTTTTACTTGGCGGGAGCGGCTTCCGGAGCTGGCGCCGGTGCGGGGGCAGGGGCGATGGCGTGCATGTCCCTTCCGAAGAACTGCAGTTCCACTTTGTCAAGCAGCTTCGGATAGGAGATCACGGCTTCACGGCCGGTAAGCTCGTCGCCGGTCTTGTCCAGGTCGCTCTTCACTGCCGCGGTCTTGGCGTTAAAAGCGCCCTTCGCCATTGCGCCGAAGAACGCGCCGGCCGACTTGGCTTTCTCGGTTTCGGCCTTTGTTTCAGTCAGGGCGGCGGCTTCGGCGTTCACATAATTCGTGTCTTCCGGGAAATAGGCGAAAATGACCAGCAGCGGTTTCGCCGACCCGGTTATGACGGCGTTGATGGAAACGGCCTTGCCGGCGCCGTCGACAACTTCGAATTCAGGCATCTTCAGGCCCAGCAGGCCTTCTTTGTCGACCGGTTTGAATTCGCGCTTGTCGGCTTTCGCGTTCTTCCCCTTCTTGATCAGCGTCTTGAGGACGTCTTTCAGGGGGTCCTTGGTCTTGCGGCTTATCATGTCGACGAGGGTGTCCGCGCGGCCCAGGTTGCCGTCGAAGGCCGCCACGCCCAGCTTGTCGAACAATATGGCCCTGTTGGTCATGCGGGCGCCGCCGCCCTTGAAGCTGCCCAGGGCTTCCTTCGCCTGGTTGTACCAGTTGACGAAAATTTCCGGGGTGCCGGTCAGCTTGTAATCCTGCGGGAGGGTTTTCGGTATTTCTTCCAGGACCAGGCCGGGGATATAATAGAACTTCACGTCCGGCCACCTGCTTTCGTCCAAAGCCGCGGGCTTGGCGCCCATGTGGACTACCGCTATCTCGGGAGGGTATTCGAACTTTTCCAGTATCTTCTCAGCCGCGGCGCTGCCTGCCAGCGCGCACAGCGCTGCCAGCGTGATCGCATACTTTGTCATTGAGGGCTCTCCTGGTCTGTAAATTGCCGACGAAAATTATTATATAAGTTTGGAATTAATTTGGCAAAACGGCGGTTTGTTCCCGGCGGATTCATTCCACGGAAAACAGGAACAGCCGCAGCGGGCGCCCGGCGGTGATGCCGTATACCTCGGAAAAGTTTCCCATGTTCACCGCCAGGGACAGGTAGCCGCGCGAATTGATATAGGCCAGCGGCGCGCCTTTCTCCACGTCGCCGAAAGTGCTTTTATAGGGCAGTTCCATATCTTCCCCCTCGAGTTCCAGGTAAAGGGAGGTGCCGGGAGTCAGGCCAGCCTTGGTCACGTCGGCCTCGGTTATATTGGTCCAGATGTTCCCGTACGGCTCTTCTATGCGCATCACCTGGCCGATGATGGCCGTCGGCGCCACGACCGGTTCGATGAGCTGCAGCTTTTCCATTACCGGCAGTTCCGCGCCCAGTTTGGCCGGGTCGAAGCCGGGCTTGGACACCCAGCCCGCCACGGAGGCGAAGAGGTCCCTGCCCTGGAAGGTGCTGGTGAGCTGGGTCCTGAAATATTCCTTGTTGTCCAGCCGGATGATGCGCTTGACGCCCAGTTTTTCCGCCGGCATGGTGAAGATGCCGTTGTCCGGCCCTATGAAAAAATGCCCCGATTTCGTCTCCAGCAATATGGGGTTCCGCGCCGTGCCTACACCCGGGTCCACTACGGCCAGGAAAACGCTGCCGGCCGGCCACACCTTGGCGGAATCGTAAAGCACGAAGGACGCGAAATGCGTGTCGAAGGGCGGGATCTCGTGCGTCAGGTCTATGACCTGCGTTTCCGGGTTAAGCGAGAGGACCACCCCTTTGCACTGGGAGACGGAATCGTCCTTGGTGCCGAAGTCGCTCAAGAAGAGCACGAAATTGCTCTTCTTGTCGGCCGCGGAAGCGCCGGTGGCGCACAAGATAAACGCTGAGATAAGCAAGTATTTTATGTTTTTCATATATGCTCCAAGAAAGTTCCTGTTTCCCCGGGGACAGTCCCCTTCTACCGCTCGCTCCGCTCGCCGGTAAAGGGGACAGTCCCCGGTTACGCCGCAGTCCCCAGTTACGCCGCAGCGTTTAATATTTCTTCCACGGTTTTCCTGTCGTAGCCGTCTATCTGCCAGCTTTTTATGGTTCCCATCGCGTTTTCCGCTATCTTAGGGATATCAGCCGCGGGTATGTTCACCTCGGAGAGCTTCAGCGGCGCGCCTATTTTCCTGAACCAGCCCTCGAAGGCCTCTATAGTCTGCCCGGCGGTATCGGTCCCGAAGACCGCCTTCCCGAATTTCTCCAGCCGCTTTGGGCCGTCGCTCTTCAGGTGGTAGCGGAACCAGGCCGGCATAATTATGGCCAGGCCCGCGCCGTGGGCTATGTCGTAGATGGCGCTTAGGGAATGCTCCAGCGCGTGGTTTATGAAGTTCCCCCCGCCGTAGCCCAGACCCTGCAGGCCGTTCAGCGCCAGCGTGGCGGACCACATCATTGAGGCGCGCGCGCCGTAATCCTTGGGGTCGGCCGTTATCCTGTCAGTGGAGGCTATCACCGAGCGGGCTATGGCGTGCACCACCTCGTCGGTTATGGCGGCGTCCCTGTCCGTAGTGGTGAAGTAGCCTTCTATGATGTGGGCCAGCGCGTCCACGGCCCCGTTCGCCGTCTGCGCCGGCGGCAGCGTCATAGTGGCTTCGGGGTCCAGTATTGAAGCCCTGGGGAAAAGCGCGGGCCCGATGGCGGAGAATTTCTGCAGCGTCTGCTCGTTGGTCACCACGCAGCCGCAGTTCATTTCGGAGCCGGTGGCGGGTATGGTCAGGATCGTGAAGAGCGGCAGCGCTTCGCTCACCCTGGCCTTGCCGCAGAAAAAATCCCAGACGTCCCCGCCGTATTTCGCGCCGGCCGCTATGGCCTTGGCCTCGTCTATCACGGAACCGCCGCCGGCCGCTATCACCAGATCGCAGCCGTTCATCTTGGCCTTTATCACGCCTTCGCGCGTGTGGGACAGCACGGGGTTCGGCTTCACCCCTGAATGCTCCACGAAAGCCACGCCGCTCTTGGCCAGCGACTCCGTCAGGGCCGCGTAGACGCCGTTCTTCTTCACGCTGCCGCCGCCGTAGACGAGCAGCGCTATTTTACCGGCCTTGGCCGCTTCGGGGCCTATCTTCGGGACCGTTCCCCTGCCGAATATTATCTTGACGGGATTATAGAAGGTGAAATTCTGCATGTGACCTCCGGCGTACGGGATTCATCAAAAAGTGTATAAAGTTAACCCGGCTCCCGCAAGAGCGGGCGGAATTTCCGCGGGATGGCGCGCGATTCAGGGGCGGGGCGCGCGGTCCAGGTAGACCAGCAGCGCTTTTATGATGTCCAGCGGCTTTGGCGGGCAGCCCGGTATATGCAGCGCTACCGGAATGATATTCTTCACGCCGCGTTCGGTGTAGTAGGAATCCTTGAAGAGCCCCCCGTCCAGCGCGCAGTCGCCCAGCGAGATGGCGAACTTCGGAGCCGGCATGGCGTCCCAGGTCTTTTTCAGGGCCAGCGCCATGTTCTTGGAGACCGGGCCGGCCACCAGCAGCGCGTCGGCGTGGCGCGGCGAGGCTACGATGTCTATCCCGAAGCGCTGCATGTCGTACAGCGGGTTGGAAAGCGCAATGACCTCCGACTCGCACGCGCCGCAGGAGCCGGCGTCCACTTCGCGGATGGAGAGCGAGCGGCCGAACTTTTTGCGCACCAGCTCCCTGAGCTCCGCGCCGGCGGCCTCCAGCTGCTCCGCGGCGGGAAAGCCGGAGAGCTTTTTGGTGACAAGGCCTTTTTCCAGGCTGGTTTTTAAGATCTTGAACATAATTACAGGTCGTTCCCCGAGTACGACAGGTCGAAGCTTTTATTGCACAGCGGGAAATCCGGGACGATATTCCCGGGCGCCGCGTGGCACAGCCCCGCCCAGTTAAGCGTGGACGGGTCCGTGACCTTGCAGCGGTCTATCCGGCCCTCTCCGTCCAGCTTCAGCCAGTACAGCACCGGCCCGCGCCAGCCCTCGCAGCAGCCCATAGCGAAGCCGGCTTTGGTGCCCGCGGCGGGCGCCGCCAGCGGGCCCGGCCTGAGGTTCGACATGGCCTGCCTTATTATGGAAACGGAGCTGTCGCATTCCGTGAAGCGGATATTCAGGCGCGCCAGCACGTCCCCGGTTTCCTGCTTCGCCGCCGAGAACTTAAGGCCCTCGCAGCCGTCCGGGAATACTTTCCTGAGGTCCAGGGCCACGCCCGAGGCCCGGCCGGCCGGCCCTTTTACGCCCATATGCTTCGCCGCCGCCGGAGCCAGGATGCCGGTGGTGTCGACACGGTCCATGAAGGAAACGCTGTCGTATAAAATGTCCTTTATGTCGGAGAGGTCGGCCTCTACGGCGTGCAGCGCGGCCAGGACGGCCTTTTCTTTATCCCCGTCCAGGTCGGCGCTCACGCCGCCGGGCAGGTTCACGCCTTTCAGGTAGCGGCTGCCGGTCAGGGTTTCGTTCAGCGCCAGCAGCTGTTCCTTCACCAGCGAGGCGCACATCGCGGGAAAGCTGAACCCCACGTCGACGGCCATGCCGCCGATATCGTTGGCGTGGTTGTAGAGGCGCTCCAGTTCCAGGAATACGGCCCTCAGGAGCCGCGCACGCGGCGGCGCCGCCGCGCCCAGCGCCCTCTCCGCCGCCAGGCAGAAGGCCAGGGAATGGGCGAAGGCGGAATCACCGGAGACGCATTCGGACAGCTTCACCGCGCCGGCCGGCTTTTGCCCCTCGAAAAGTTTCTCCACGCCCCTGTGGGTGAAGCCGAGGCGCGCTTCCAGGTTTATGATCGGCTCGCCGGCCACGCTGAAGCGGAAATGGCCGGGCCCTATCACGCCCGCGTGCACCGGGCCCACCGGCACCTGGAACAGGCCCTCGCCCTCCACTTTGGCGAAGATGTACTCTTCCTCCGCCTTCGCCCTGGCCGGCGGCGGGACGAAGTCTTTCCTCAGCGGGTAATAGCCGGCCGGCCACACTTCGCCGTGCAGCTTCAGCCGGCGCGTGTCGCGCGCGCCGCGCGCCTCTATGCCGAACATCTCGCGCATCTCGCGCTCGAAGACGGCCGAGGAATACAAGTCGGCCGCCAGCGAATCGAAGGCCGGCGGATCCTTGGATACTTCCTGAAACACGAAGATCCATCTCCTGCGCTCGGCCCAGAGGAAGGCGCAGTAGACCAGGAAGCGCCCTTTCTCGTCGGCCGCGAACAGCGTCATCACCGGCGAATCGGTCTTTTTATGGACGGCCAGGCAGCGGGCCTTGAAATCAGCCGGCGCGGCCTTGAGATATATTTCCCCGGCGCCGTTCTCAATTGCCTCGCCCGGCTTCGCGCCGAGTTCGCCGAGTATCGTTCCTAAGGTGTCCATTATCCTATACTCCCGTCATTACCGCGACCGCGGCATTAATGAACCTGGCCAGCAGGCCGGGCGTACTGAAACCCATAAAAGCCATCAGCCCGAGCAGCGCCAGCAGGACCAGCTTAACGCTGAGCGGCTCCGTTTTTACCGGCAGGCCATCCGGCTTCCTGCCGAACAGGGCCTTGCTGAAATGGTGTATGAGGGCGCCGAATATTATGGCTACGAACAGCAGGAAGATCCCGGCGGCCCAGTATTTACCCGCCGTGACGGCGGCCAGCAGTATGTACAGCTCGCTGATGAACACGGAGAACGGCACGGAGCCGGCCAGCGCGAACGCGCCCAGCATTACCGCGGCGCCGGTGAAGGGCATGGCGGCCAGGACGCCTTTCATGGAATGCATATTGCGCGTCTTGTAATGCTTGATGATGTTGCCCGCCCCGAAGAACATCAGCGTTTTGGTGACGGCGTGGTTGAAGACGTGCAGGAAGGCGCCGAACAGCCCGGCCGGCCCGCCTATGCCCAGGCCGACGCAGATGATGCCGATGTGCTCCACGCTGCTGTAGGCCAGCAGGCGCTTTATGTCCTTCTGCACCAGTATGAAGCCAGCCGACACCGCCAGGGAAAGCAGGCCGAAGAACAGCAGCAGGTTGGAGGTGTAGGCCGGCCCCAGCGTGCTGTTGACTATCATTGCGAAGCGCAGTATGGCGTAGATCGCGGTCTTCAGGAGCACCGCGGACAGGAGAGCCGACACCGGCGTCGGGGCCTGGCTGTGCGCGTCGGGCAGCCAGGCGTGCATCGGGGCCAGCCCCGCCTTGGTGCCGTAGCCCACCAGGATGAAGAGGAAGGCGATCTTCAGGATCTTCGGGTCCATCAGCGGGGCGGCCGCGGCCATGTCGGTCCAGTTCAGGGTGCGCAGCCCGCCGTGCACGGAGGCGGTGTAATAAAGAAGGACCGTCCCCAACAGCGCCAGCGTGATGCCGACCGAGCAGAGGATGATGTATTTCCAGGCGGCCTCCACCGACCGCTTGGAATTGTAGAAGCCCACCAGGAAGGCCGAGGTCAGCGTGGTCATCTCTATGGCCAGCCAGACCAGGCCCAGGCTGTTTACAGCCCCGACGAAGAACATCGAGAGGGAGAAAATATTGAACAGGAAATAGTAGAACCCCGTCTTGGCCGGGCTGATATGCCCGTCGGCCAGGTCGCTCTCCAGGTACGACATCGAATAGATAGCGCAGGCCAGGTCTATCAGCGCGACGATGAAGATGAAATAGGCGCTCAGGCCGTCCACGCAGAAGAAGTCCCACAGGTTCACCCGGGCGTCCGCGGCCTTGTCGGCCAGGCTGACGGAAAGCAGGAAGGCGGCTGCGTAGCCGGCGATGTTGAGCGCCTCTATGGTCCTGGTCTTCTTCACGGCCAGCGCCGCCAGCGAAAGCGCCAGCGGTATGGCCAGTATCAGCAGTATTTCCACGGTCTATCCTTTAAGGTCGGTAAGCTTGCTCACGTCGATGTGCGTGAACAGCTTGTTTATCCTGTAAATGAAAGTCCCGACTATTATCACCAGCACGAACAGGTCGAAGAACACGGCCAGCTCCACGATGAACGGCATGCCGCCCGAGGTCCAGGAGGCCAGCAGGAAGGTGCCGTTCTCCATTACCAGCAGGCCGATGATCTGGGACAGGGCTTTCATGCGGAACACCATCAGGAACAGCCCGAAGGCTATCACGCTCACGGAGATGGTCAGCATCAGCTTGTCGGCCGGGGCCTGCGCCGAAAAAACATAGCCGGCGAACCTGTAACAGAGATAGGTGAGGGCAATGCCGGACAGCAGCGAAAGGAAGGGGTTCAGTATCAGCCCCATGTTCTGGCTCACGTTCATCTCGGCCGTTATCTTGCGCAGGTAGTAAGGTATGAACACCGCTTTCACGGCCAGCACCAGCGCCGCCAGGATGTAGAGCTCCGTGTTGCCGGAGGCGACGGCCAGGCGCAGCATGGCCGCGAACAGCAGCAGCGACTGCCACATGAAGCCGTTTATGACGGCGTTGATCCTCTTCGCGGTTATCATCGCGAAGGTCACGAACAGCATGGCGAACATCAGCAGCTCTATTATCATGTTAAAATCCCGCCGCGCTCATTACCGCCCCGGCCAGGGCCAGCACCAGCGCGAAGCCCAGGAAATCCACCGCGCGGAACAGGCGCATCTTCGCCAGGGAAATTTCGGTCAGGGCTATTATCAGCGAAATGACCAGCAGCTTGGCCAGGTAGCCGCCCGCGCCGTAAAGCCCTGCGCCGGCCCCGCAGGGCAGCATCAGGCTGGCTATGATGGAAAAGAACACCAGCTGCTTTATGTGCGCGGCCAGCTCTATCAGCGCCAGCGCGCGCCCGGAATATTCAAGCACCATCGCCTCGTGCACCATGGTCAGCTCCAGGTGCGTCTCCTGGTTGTCCACGGGTATCCGGGAAGTTTCCGCCATCGCCGCCAGCAGCATGGCCGCCGCGCCCAGGCAGGCCGAGGACCTCAGCACCCCGCCGCTTATGGCCGCGGCATCGGTGGTGCCGGCGTTCAGGCTCACCGTCAGCGCGGCCACCAGCACGGCCGGCTCCACCAGCGCCGAAAGGAACATCTCCCGGGAAGAGCCCATGCCGCCGAAAGCGCCGGCCGCGTCCAGGCCCGCCAGCGCCTGGAAGAACCTCCCGAGCGAGAAAAGGAAGATGATGACCAGGAAATCCCCGGCCTCGCCGAACACCGGTCCCCCGCACAGGATCGGCGTGAAGAAGACGGCGGCGACCGTGGAGGCGAAGACCACATAGGGCGCGGCGGCCAGGATCCACGAGGAATGCACGGAGCGCACCTCTTCTTTCCCCAGCAGCTTGAAAAGGTTGTAGTACGGCTGCAGCACGGGCGCGCCGGTGCGCATGCGGACGCTGTTCTTTATCTTGCGTATGACGCCGCTGACCAGCGGCGCGAAAGCCGCCGCGAACAGGACCTGGAGCAGGATATGAACAGTTTTCATGACCGGTTAAAATTTCTCCATGAACAGCAGCAGGAACAGCGCCGCCGCGAAAATATAGGCGATGTAGATGTTGATGCTGCCCGGCTGTATCTTTCTCACCTTCCTGGCGCCGGAATAAAGCAGGAAGAGCAGCGGCTTATAAAAATACGCCGAGAAGACCGGCGTGGTGTGCGTTTCGTAGCGGTAGCTGCTGAGACGGTAGGGAGAATCGTAGATCTTCTCGGTCTTGTGGTACGGCTGCAGGAAAAAGCTGAACGCTATCCTGAACGGCTTCGAGAACCCGGTGGCCGTGTATTCGGTGCCGGCGTCCAGCGAATAATAGCCGCAGCCCCAGGTCTCGCCTTCGGTCACCTTGTTCCTGCCGTAGATAAAGTAGAGCGCGGCGGCGGCCGCGCCGGCTATAGCCGTCAGCAGCAGCGCCAGCAGCAGGGGCGAGGCCGAGGCGGTCCCCCCGGCCTGCGGTATGGCCAGCGTGAACGGGCTGAACGGCACCGGTCCGGCCGCGGTCACCGGCAGCAGCGAAACGGCGACCTGCTGCAGGACCGGGAAGATGAACGGCGCGCCCAGGCCGAAAACGGCGGTGAGCGCGGCGAGGAAGAGCATCGGGTTGCGCATGGAGGCGGGGCATTCCGCGGCCGCTTCCGCTTTCTTTGAGCGCGGCCTGGCCAGGAAGACCATAGCGAAGGCCTTCACGAAGCAGGCGGCCGCCAGCCCGCTGGTCAGCGCCAGCGCCGCCGCCGCCAGCATCAGGAACACCTTCAGCCCCGCCGTCATTTTCAGCATGCCGGAAAAAAGCGCCTGGAAGGTCAGCCACTCGCTCACGAAGCCGTTCAGGGGCGGCAGGGCGGAGATGGCCATCGAGCCGGCCAGGAAGCAGAACGCCGTCACCGGCATCAGCTTTATCAGGCCGCCCAGCTTTTCTATGTTGCGGGTGCCCGTGGCTTTGTAGACCGCGCCGGCCCCGAAGAAGAGCAGCGCCTTGAAGATGGCGTGGTTCACCAGGTGGTACAGCCCGGCCGCCAGCGCCAGCGCCGCCAGGGAATAAAGCTCCAGCTTCAGGAACAGGAAGGCCGCGCCTACGCCCAGCAGGATGATGCCGATATTCTCCACGCTGTGATAGGCCAGCAGCTTCTTGATATCGTGCTCCATCAGGGCGTAGATGACGCCTACCAGGCAGGAAACCGCGGCGATGACCAGTATCGCCTCCCCCCACCAGAGCTCGCCGCCGCCCAGCATCCAGAAGCCGAAGCGCAGCAGGCCGTAGATGGCGGTCTTTATCATCACGCCGGACATCAGGCTTGAGACGGGGGTGGGCGCGGCCGGGTGCGCGTAAGGCAGCCAGATATGCAGCGGCACTATGCCAGCCTTGGTCCCGAAGCCGACAAGGAAGAAGCAGAACAGCGTGTTCCGGACGCCCGGCGGCATTATCAGGCAGGCGGCCTTTACCGCGTCGAAGTCGAAGGAGCCGGCGTACTTGTACATGATGAGGAAGGCGGCTATCAGGAAGGCGGTGCCGGCGTGCGTCATTATTATGTAGATGGTGCCGGCCGTCACCGACTTGTCGTGCTCCGAGTCGAAGGTCACCAGGAAATAGGAGACCAGCGACATCAGCTCCCAGCTTATCAGGAACAGCAGGACATTGTTTACAGCCACCACCAGCAGCATGGAGAGGATGAACAGGGCGAACAACAGCCAGGAGAGTTTTGTCTTTGCGGGGGAATAAAGGCCTTTCTGGTAGCCGGCGGTGTAGAAGGCGGCTGGAACGGCTATCAGCAGGATGACGAAGAGGAAAAAAACCGAAAGCGGGTCGAAAGAAAAAACCGGCCCGCTCAAGCTGAATAAATTCATATGACTGACTTGCTCGAAGCGATCGATCTTCTGAGAAATTTATAAAGAACTGCTGAATTTATTATATGTTTTTTCCCCCGCCGCGACAAATCCGGCCGGGCCCTGAGCGGTCGGCCCGCCGCGGCGCAAATTTTGTAAGATATCTGCATTATGGGGCAATGGTACGCACAGCTGGTGACCGCTAACCCGATACTGACCGCGATGGTCCAGTTCGCCGTGCTGGGCACATTCGGGGATATGGTTTCCAAATGGCTGGCGGCCCGTAAGGTCTTTATGCCTTTCGACGCCCGCACCACCGTCCTCAAAATGCTGGAATGGGCGGCGCTGGCCGTCTGCATTAAATACGCTTTTACCGGTTTTACCGGCTTCGTGTCCGCGCTTGCCGATCACGGGCTGCTGCCCGAACTGGGAAAGCCGGGCACGGCATTCGCCGTCTCGCTGGCCATGAACCTGCAGTTCGGGCCTTTCCTGGTGCTGGCCCACCGCCTGCTGGACAACGCCATAGCCGGGCGGGCCAACTGGGACAACCTGGACAAGGGAATGTACTCGCTGCTCTGGTTCTGGGTGCCGGCGCACACGGTGACCTTCATTCTGCCGCCGCCGTTCCGGATAGGCCTGGCCGCCGTCTGGTCGGTGGCGCTCGGGCTCATCCTCGGCTTCTACAACCGGAAGAACGCTCCGGCCGCCTGAAGTTTTTGGGGTTATACAGTAATGGACCGCAACCTGAAAATACTGCATGTCAGCGAAAGCTTCGGCTGGTCCGGCGGGGCCGCGCAGGCGCTGGCCCTGGCCGACAGCCTGGAGAAATGCGGCCACACCAACGAAATCGCCTGCCCGGAGGGCGGCGACCTCTGGAAAAAAGCCGGCGCCGCCGGGTTGGAACTGCACCCTTTCCGTCCCCGCAAGGATTACGACCTGCCCTGCGCGGTTAAGCTGGCAGGCCTGCTGAGCCGCCGCAAGCCCGATATCCTGCACGCGCATCACCCCAAAGCGCACGCCATGTGCCTGATGGCCAAGGCCCTGTCGGCCAATAAGCCCGTCCTGGTAGTGACGCGGCGCGTTTCCCACCCGCTGATCACTACCGTCTTCGCCCGTCTCAAGTATAAGAGCCCGCTGATAGACGGCTACATAGCCGTGGCCGAGGCGATAAGGAAGATGCTGGTGGACTACGGCCTCCCGCCGCGGAAAGTGCGCACCATCTACAGCGGTACGGACATTTCCCGGTTCAGGCCCGGCCCGCCTTCGGAGCGGGTACTGGACGAGCTGGCCCTGCCGGACGGCGTCCCGGTGATAGGCCTGATAGGCAATTTCAGCCGCGACAAGGGCCAGCATGTCTTCGCGGAAGCCGCCGCGCGCCTGCTGCGCGAAGGCCAGGATTTCATCCTGCTGTTCGCGGGCAGGGACACCTCTTCCGACGCCATGAAGGAACTGCTGGCCGCGCACAAGTTCCCGCCGGGAAAAGCCCGGCTGCTGGGCCTGCGGCACGACGTGCCGGAACTCCTTTCGGTGATGGCGCTCAGCGTGAACGCCGCGATAAAGGGCGAAGCTTTGAGCGGCTCCATACGCGAATCCCTGGCGATGGGTATTCCGGTCATAGCCAGCGACATCTCCGGCAACGGAGAAATAGTGCTGGACGGCCGGACGGGCCTGCTCTTCCCCCCCGGCGACAGCGCGGCGCTGGCCGGGCGCCTTAAATACGCCCTCTCGGACCCGGCCATACTCCGGCAGATGGCCCTGCGCGGATTTAAGCTGGTGAAAGAGAAATTTACCGTCGACGCGATGGCAAAGAACACCTTCCTCTACTACGACGAGCTCCTTTCTAAACTTATGTGACTAAAAGCACTCGTTTCCCTACTGGTAAAGCTGTATAATGGGGAATACGGACATTTATGAAGCGCGAACCCCGCCTTTTGCTCACCAGCGTGATGAAGCCCCTGGGCCCCGCGTACGGCGACGCCGAAAGCGTCGGCTACGAACTCCTGCACGCGCAGGTCACGCGCGCCCAGGGGATGTTCAGCCCGCGCGCCGTGCACAAGCAGTTCTCTCTGGACTATATCGCCGAAAACCTGGAGAACCCGGCGGCGGTGCTGCATTACCCTTCCCGGAAAGAGCTCATCAAAGAACTTAAGAACGGCTACGACTATGTCGGCATCTCGTTCATAGTGGTCACCTACCACCGGATGAAGGAAGTGTCGGACCTGGTCCGGCGGTATTCCCCCGGCAGCAAGATCATCCTGGGCGGCTTCGGCACCGTGCTGCCCGACGAAGCCCTGAAGCCGTGGTGCGACCATATCTGCCGCGGCGAAGGCGTGGCCTTCATGCGGGAACTGCTGGGGCAGCGTCCGCTGGCCCTGCACAAGCACCCGGTAATTGAAAGCAAGCTCAAGGTCTTTTCAAAGACAGTTTCCTATACCGGCATGATCTTCGCCGGCCTGGGCTGCCCCAACGGCTGCGATTTCTGCTCCACCTCCCATTTCTTCAAGCGGCAGCACCTGCGCCTGCTGGCCACCGGCGGCGACATCTACGCCGTGGTCAGAAAGCACCTGGACATAAACCCGGACGCGCAGTTCACCATCCTGGACGAGGAATTCCTGCTGGACAGGCAGCGCGCGCTGGAGTTCCGCGACAAGGTGGTGGAGGGCGGCCGGCCGCTTTCCATCTTCGCTTTCGCCAGCATAAAG
>Ga0156579_1745_pt4 | contig 14421 bp, 9 predicted proteins | sample RifOxyB2_FD_111970 | JGI IMG/M metagenome (GOLD analysis project Ga0156579, IMG submission 111970) | Elusimicrobia bacterium RIFOXYB2_FULL_62_6 | reverse complement strand
GTTTTTCCGTTTTACTTTTACACTTCGTTCCGGAGGAAATACAATGGACTTCGACAATCAACTCGACCCCGCCGCGATAACCGACGTGGAAACCGCCAAGCTGGCCCTGCGCTGGGCGATAGAGAAGATACACACCCTCTCCGACGAGGCCGCCCGCCTGAAAGAGGACAACCGCAACAAGGTCAACACCGCCCGCCTGCTCACCCAGCAGAACGAGCAGAAGGACGAGATCCTGAAAAAATGGCAGTCCACCATAAAGACCTGGGAAGAGAACTGGAAGACCCAGACCGCCATGGAAGCGGACCTCAAGGGCAAGCTGCGCGAACAGATCCTGAACGAAGAGACCGCCAACTGGCGCCAGGCCAAGGCGCAGATGGAGAACGAGGTGAAGGCCCTCAAGACCGAGCTGACGGCCAAAGAAGCCGAGATCGGCAGGATGAAGCTTTACGCCATAGACGAGATACGCAAAGCCGCCGAGCTCAAGGACGCCGAAACGCAGGCCATCATCCTGAGCAGCCAGGACTCCCTGGCCGAGCGCGAGAACGCGGTGCGCGCCAAATTCGAGCGCTTCGAAAAAGAATTCATCGAGACCCAGCGGGTGAAGGTCGAGCAGGACGAACTGGCGCTGACGGAGCGCTACGAGACCAAGATGCGCGAGTTTTCCCGCCTCTACCAGGCCAAGGAGGCCCAGCTGGAGGAGTTCCGCAGGAACCTCGAGGACGATTACCTGAAAAAGTCGGAAGCCCTGACCGCCGAGAGGAACGCCAGGCTGAAGGAAACCCAGCTGGAGCTGTCCGCCAAGGCCGACGCCGCCATAGCCGCCGCGGACCAGGAAGCCGCGCGCCGCGTTAAAAGTATAGAAGCCGATTTCGACAAGAGGCGCGCAGAGATGCGCGCCGAATTCGAGGAAAGGGAGCGCGACCTGGCCGCCGGCAAGGACGCCGAGATCGCGTCGTTAAGGGAGAACGACCAGAAAGAGCTGGCCGAGCTCAGGGGCCGCCTGAGGCAGTATATCCTGGAGCGCGAGCAGGATTACGTGGACCTGCGCCTCACCATGGAAGCGCAGCTGGTGGAGCTTGTGAAGAAGCACGACGAGGCCAGCGCCGCCGCCTACGAGGAAGCCTCCAAGGCCACCAAGGAGCAGTGGAACCGCCTTTCCATAGAGAACCAGAAGAAGCTGGACGCCATTATAGGCGAGAACAACGCCCGCTGGGAAACCGACTGGGCGAAGCGCGAGGCCGACCTGGCGGCGCAGAGGGCAGCCGCGCTGGCCGCCGAAAAAGAGCGCCTGGCCGCCGATTTCCGGATCAGGGAGGAAGCGCTGCGCAAGCTGCTGCTGAGAGAGCAGAACGAAAGGGCCGCGGCGCAGGCCTCCGAGCTGGAGAAAGCCAAGCTGGATATTGAACGGGCCAACGAGGAAAAGCTGGAGATGGTCAAGGCCTCCCTGGCCAAGGCCTTCTCGGCGAAGGAACGCTCGCTGGAAGAGCGCCTGGCCTCCGCCCAGAACAAAATGCGCGGCGAGTGGCTGGTGAAGGAAGAGGAGTGGGCCATAGAAAAGGACCATTGCCTGCTGATGGAAAAAGAGAAGCTTAAAGAGGAATTTGCGAAGCAGCTGGAGGACAAGGTGCGGGCCGCCGCGGCGGAAATGGAGAAGCAGTTCCCCGCCCGCCTGCAGGCCGAGAAGCAGCGCCTGGCCGCCGACTTCGAGCTGAAAAAGCGCGAGCTGGCCGAAGAGACGCGCCAGAACCTGGCCGATAAGGAAAGGGCCCTGGGCGAAAAGCTGGAGCGCAAGGGGATGGAGCTCCTGAAGAACCACGAGGCCAGGATAGCCCGCCTCGCGGAGGAGACCGCCGCCCTGGAGCGCGCGGTGAACCAGAAAGAAGCGGCCCTGGCCGCGAAGGAAGAGGATATGCGCGCCGACTTCCTGAACCAGCTCCGGGCCGAGAAGCTCAAGATAGCCGAGGGCTACAAGACCCAGGAGCAGCACCTGCGGTCCCGCGAGGACGAGGTGGAGAACCTGAAGAACGCGCTGCACCAGCAGCACAGCGAGCTCAAGCTGAAGCTTTTCCAGGAACTGCAGCAGAAGGAAAGCGAGCAGTTCGACCGGATGGCGAAAGCCAAAGAAGACATGTTCCGCGCCATGAACGAGCGCCGGACCGAGATGGAGAAGGAATACGAAGCCCGGATGAACGCCCTCCGCGCGAAGGAAGCCTCCCTGCAGGAGGACTTCGACCGGAAAACGGCGGAGTGGCTGAAGAATCTGAACAGGCCGGACAAGCGCTGAACCGCGCCGGCAGGGAACAGGGACAATGCCCAACGACTTTGAAGACATCCTCAGGGAATCTGAAATAGATTCCGCTAAAATGATCTTCCGCCTCACCTCCGAGCTGAAGGAGAAGGAGCTGGAGCTGGGCTCTTTGCGCTCCAGGAGCTTCGAGGAGCTGCAGCGCAACAACAAGGCGAAGGAGGCGGAGTTCGAGGCCCTGATAAACGCCCAGGAAGAGCGCATCAAGAAGCGCGAGGCCGAGATAGGCAAGCAGCTGGTGGAGAAAGAGGCACACCTCTGGCAGAAATACCAGACCATGCTGGAGGACTCCATCGGGACCCACCGCCGGGAGCTGGAAGGGGAACGCACCAAACTGAACTCGGAAGTCTCCGCCAAGGAAAAGGAGATAATAGAACAGAAGAAGGCCCTCCGGCTTGAAATGGAGGAACTGTTCAAGAAATGGGAAGCGGAGCGCGAAGCCGATTTCAAGAACGAACGCGAGACCTTCATAGCCGAGCTGAAACTGGGCAGGGAAACCGCCCGCAGGGAAGCCGAGGAGCGCGCCAAGCAGCTGGACGAGCTCTGGAAAGAGAAGCTGGACCAGACCCGCTCCGAGCTGTCGGCCCGCCACGAGCTGGAGCTGGAGGAGACGAAGAGGAAGCTGCGGCAGGAGCACACGGCCGAAACCGCCCGCCTGACCGAGAAGCTCAACACGGATTTCAACCAGAAAGAACTGGCCATCAACGACAACTACGCCAAGTGGCTGGCCGACAACAAAAAGCTGGCCGAGGACAATTATTCCAAGCGCCTTGCGCAGATAGAGGCCGATTTCCAGGGCCGCATAGCCGGCCTGGAGGACGCGCTCAAAAAGACGGAGGAAGAGCTGGCCCGCAGGCAGGTCCTGTGGGAGAACAAGCACACCGAGCTGAAAAGATTTTATTCCCAGAAAGAAGCCTCGCTGGAAACCGCCGTGAAGGAGACCGAAGCGGCGCTGCTGAACTCAGAAAAGGAGCTGGCCGCCAGGTACGAGCGGCTGGAAAAGGAGCTGCTGGCCAAGGCCGAAAAGCAGAAGCTGGATTCCCTGAAAAAAGAGCAGGCGCTGGACCGCGAGCTGGCCGACAGGACTGCCGACCTGCAGGCCCAGTTCTCGCTGAGGGAAAAGTCCCTGGCCGAGCGCGAAACCAAGCTGTCCGTGGAGCGGGAAGACCTGAACCATTTCAGGAACCAGGTCACCGACATCATACACCAGCGCGAGGCGGAGCTCACCAAGGCCTTCGAAGAAAGATACAACCTTTTAAAGCATTCCCTGGAAGAATCCTCCCGCATAAAGGCCATGGGCCTGGCCAGGAAATACGAGGAGGTCCAGAAGCAGTACGCCATCCTTTCCGGCCAGAAGGACGACGCGCTGACGCGCGCCGCCGACCTGGCCAGGGAGACCGACGAGCTCAAGAAGGCCCTGGCGGAGAAGGACAAGCAATTTAAGGCGGCGGAAGAGAAGGCCGCGGCCGAAGCCGCCCAGCTGCGGGCGAAGCTTGAGAGCGAGTTCTCCATGCGCGTGCAGGCGGCCAAGGACCGGCTGGCCGGCACCGAAGAAACGCTGAAGAAGGACCACGAGGAGAAGCTCAGGGCCGAGGTGGCCCGGGTAGCCGAACACCTTAAAATATCCGAAGCCGGGCTGGCCGCCCAGCGGGAGATGCTGAACAAGCAGGCGGCGGAACTGGAGGCCAAGTTCATGGACGGCCTCCGGAACAAGGAAACCGAGGTCAGGGAGAATTTCAGGAGCACGCTGGCGAATATGGACGCCCAGCTGGAATCGGCCAGGCGGGCCCACGAGGCCGAGCTGGCCAAGATGGCCGGCGACAGGGAACATGAAATGATGGCCCTGCGCTCGGAGTACGAGATCCGCCTGAAGAAGAAAGAAGCCGAGTTCGCCGGCGCGCTCGACGAGGCGCACAAGCAGGCGGCAGGGACCGCGCTGCGGCAGGCGGCGATAGAGAAAAAGAGCGCCGAGGACGCCTTCCTGGTAAAGGTCCGGGATATGGAGACCCGCCGGAACATGCTGGAGCAGAGCCTCGCTTTCGCGGCCAGGGACAAGGAAGCCTCCCAGGCCCAGGTGCTCAAGCTGAAAGAGGATATAGAGGTCATTAACATGAAGCTGGAGCAGCTCCAGGGGGAGAAGCAGCAGCTTATCCAGGAGAACCTCTCCAAGGCGCGGGACCTCAGGCAGACCATAGAAAAGGAATTTACCGAAAAGCTGGAGAACATAGAGAAGAACTACCTGAGCCAGATGGCGGACACCATCCGCCGGAGCGAGGACAAGGAACACGCCCAGGCCGGCGAATATTTCAAGAAGCTGGAGTTCATAAAGCAGGAATACAACGCGAAAATGGCCAGGCAGGTCAAGGAAATGGAGGACGCCTTCCTGGACCGCGAATCCAAGGTCCGCTCAGCCCTGGAGGAGAACTACCGCCTGAAGGAAAAAGCGCTGACCACCCGCTACGAGCAGATGGAGCGCAATTACGCCGCGGTGCTGTCGGATAAGACCATGCAGCTCGACACCGACCGGGCCATGGCGGACAGCATTTACCACCTCAAGCAGGAGCTGGAGAACAGGAACCGCGACCTGAACGAGAAGATCCTCTCCTACGATTCGAAGCTGGAGGAATCCAAAAAGGTCCTTGAGTCGTCCTACGCCGCCAAGATGAAGGAGATACAGGATTCCAACCGGATGAAGACGGCGCAGCTGGAGAACGAGCGCAACAAGCTCAAAGGCGTGCTGGCGCAGGAATCGCAGCTGGTAGCCGACCTCCAGAAGCGCGAAGCCGCGCTGCAGGAACATTTCGCCAGGAAGGAAGCCGAGCTGACGAAGGAATTCAAGGAAACGCGCGAGCGCCTGGAGAACGATTACCAGGCCAAGCTCAAATCCCTCAAGCCCGGGAACGGGTCCGCCCACTAACGCTCCCCCGGTAAAATATTTATTATAATGTATTCATGTCAATGTCATTATTCGTTCCGAAAGAGATCTTCCTTACCAAGGGCATCGGGCGCCACAGGGAGAAGCTGGCGAGCTTCGAGGAAGCCCTACGGGACGCCAACATCGCCAAGTTCAACCTGGTGCACGTCTCCAGCATCTTCCCCCCCCACTGCAAGGTAGTCCCGCGGCTGAAAGGCCTGGAGAAGCTCAAGTCCGGGCAGATAGTCCACTGCGTGCTGAGCCGCAACTCCGTCAACGAGAACCACCGGCTGATAGCCGCTTCCGTCGGCCTGGCCGTCCCCAAGGACAAGTCGCAGTACGGCTACATTTCCGAGCACCACACCTACGGCGAAACGGACGAAAAGACCGGGGACTATTCCGAAGACCTGGCCGCGCTGATGCTGTCCACCATCCAGGGCGTGGAATTCGGCAGCGAGACCTCCTGGGACCAGAAAGAAGAGATCTGGAAGCTCAGCGGCAAGATCGTTAAATCCACCAACGTAACCCAGTCGGCCATCGGCTCCGAAGGCAGCTGGACCACCGTTATCGCCGCCGCCGTTTTCGTATTTTAACGATATTCTTTTCAGCCGCCCGCTTTTGAAGCGTTCTGTTTCTTTTCCGTCATCCCCGGGAGTTACCGTCATTCCGGCGCAAGCCGGGATCCAGTTCAAGAAAACACAGGACCCCTCTATGCTTTTCAAACCTAACAAGACGCAATTTTTGACCGACAGGGCCGCGGCCCTTGATAAGGCCGCTTTCGTCATACTGCCCGTTCCCTACGAGCGCACCGTGTCCTACGGCAAGGGGACAAAGAACGGGCCGGCGGCCATCCTGGAGGCCTCCGCGCAACTGGAATACTGGGATGAAGAAACTAAAAAAGAGACCGTGAGGGAAGGGCTGCTGACGCTGGCGCCGGTAAACTGCTCCGGCGGTGAAGAGGCGTTCTTCGCGCGGCTGGAGAAGCAGACCGGGGAACTGCTGGCCGCGATAAAAGGCGTGCCCATATTCATCGGCGGGGAGCACAGCATCACGCAGGCGCTGATTCCCCCCTTCCAGAAGAGGCACAAGGACCTTTCCATACTGCATTTCGACGCGCACGCTGACCTCTATCCCGTTTACCGCGGCAGCCGGCGCAGCCACGCGGCGGCGCTGTACCCGGCCTCGCGCAAGACCAGGGTGGTGCAGATAGGCATCAGGAACGCCGGCCTTACCGAGACGAAGTTCATGAACACCGGCAATGTGAAAACCTACCTGATGCACGAGAACCCCGATTTCGGGAAGCTTCAGAAAAATATACTTAAAGACCTTTCGGATACCGTCTACCTCAGCATAGACGTGGACGGCTTCGACCCGTCGGTGATGCCCGGCACCGGTACCCCGCAGCCGGGCGGCTTCCAGTGGTACGACGCGATGAAGCTCTTCCGCGCCGTCTGCGAAAAGAAAAAAGTGGTCGGCATGGACATCGTGGAAGTCAGCCCCGTCAAAGGTTCCAACATCACCGAATTCCACGCCGCCAAGCTCGCCTACCGCCTGATGGGCTACCTCGCCTCCAAACACTGACAGGCCCGCGAACCCTGAATGGCAAGGACTGGATCCCGGCTTTCGCCGGGATGATGGAATAAAAAAGGCCGCACGATCTTATTCGTGCGGCCTTTTTGCTTACAAGCACTACTTGTTCACGTGCACCACGGTCGCGGGCGGGAAGCCGTTGAACCATGTGGACGACGCGTGGCTGTAGGCGCCCATATTGGGGCTGTACAGCAGCTCGCCCAGCTCGAGGTCCGTCGGCAGGTTCTCCGACATCGAGATTACGTCCAGCGCGTCGCAGGTGGGGCCGAACACGCCGCAGATCTCCGTCTTCTTCCCCTTGCGGAACGGGAACAGGTGGCAGTGCTGGTGGTCGAAGATGATGCCCGAGAAGGTGTGGTACACCCCGTCGTCCACGTAGTAGCAGGTCTTGCCGTCCCGCACAGCCTTGCCGTTGATGCGCACCACCGAAGTGCCGGCGGTCGCTATCATGAAACGGCCGGGCTCGGCCAGGATCTCCATATCCGGGTCCGGGAAAAGCCGGTCCAGCTCGGCGTTGATCTTTGTCGCCAGCTCCTCGAAAGGCTTCACCGAAGCGTCGTACGGGGCCGGGAAGCCCCCGCCGATGTCCAGCACGTTCATCTTGGTATAGCCGCGGATCCTAGCCTCGTTATAAATGTCGGCCGCCATGCTGATGGCCTGCACGAAATTCTCGAAGTTAGTGGTCTGGCTGCCCACGTGGAAGCTGAGGCCCTCCACCCCGAGGCCTTCCTTCACGGCCGCAAAGATCAGGTCCACGGCTTCCCCCGGGGAGGCGCCGAACTTGGAGGAAAGCTCCACCACCGCGCCCGTATTGGGCACCCTGATGCGCAGGGCCAGCCCGGCGTGCGGCGCGTACTTCTTGATCTTGCGGACCTCTTCCATGTTATCGTAGGTCACCAGCGGCTTGTACTGGTCCAGCTCTACCAGCGTCTCGTGGGGCTTGATAGGGTTCGCGTAGATGATCTTGTCCCAGATCCAGTCCTGGCGCTTCTTGGCCGGCATGTTCTTTATGTTCTCGTGGACTATCTTGAACTCGGGCATCGAGGCCACGTCGAAGCTGGCCCCCGCCTTGTAGAGCGTCCTGACTATCTCCGGCATCGGCTCGGCCTTCACGGCATAGTAGGCCTGCACGCGCGGCAAATGCTTCTTGAACCGGGCGTAGTTGCGCCTTATCTCGTCGTGGTCCATTATGAACAGCGGCGTACCGTGCTTCTTCGCGAGGTCCTGCATCTGTTTCTTTGTGATCACTGTCTTTTTTCCTCCGGTTTTCCGAATATGCTGCCAGCGAAACGCCCTCAGTCCGCGTCGGTTATCAGGAAGTTCTTGAATTGCCAGGGGTCCTTCCTGTCGACATAGGGGTTATTATAACCCGTGAAAGCGTTGGTATAGTGCATCAGCGGCGTCCAGTCGGACGGGGCGGAATGCAGCTTGCCGAGCCAGGGCTTTGCGATCTTGAGAATGTATTCGTGCGGGAGTTCGTCCGGCACCTTCACGCCCTCCGCCGGGTTGTCCATCATCCACATCGCGGCCGAGATGACGCCTATGGCCACCTGCACCGTGGTGGCGTTCTGGTGCGGCACCAGCTTGCGAGACTCGTGAATGTCCAGTATAGTGCCGGTCCACCAGGCGTTGTAGTCGTGCCCCATCAGCAGCGCGCCCAGTATGTCGTAGCCCTGGGTTATCTCGTCGTTCATGATGCGGACCTTGGGCTGCAGCTTGTAATCGTAGCCGCGCAACTCGTTCAGCGAAGCGATGGCCGCGTCGGTAGGGCAGTAAGCGTAATGCACAGTGGGGCGGTACACGGCCTTGCCCTTTTTCCAGACGGTCAGCTTGTCGGAAAGCGTGAAGGCCTCGCCGTGGCGGACCAGCATGCCGTGAATGCAGTAGTTCGGCACCCAGGTGGAGATCCAGGTGTTCATCCCCATGCGGGCGATGCAGATCTGGTTCTTCGGCCCGCTCTTGTGCTGGCAGGCCATGGGCGGCAGTTCCTTTTCGTGCGTGCCCCAGCCCAGCTCGGCCGGCGCCACGCCTTCCTCGCGGAACCCCTCCACGCTCCAGGTGTTCACGAACTCGTTGACCTGCTTGGGCTTGTCGGAGATCTGCGTGTCGCGCTCGCTGACGTGTATCACCTTCACGCCGAGGGCCATCGCGAGCTCGTTGAAGGTCTGGTCTTTCACCAGCTGGCGCAGCTTCTCGGCTTTCGCGCCCTTCACCTTCCTGTCGGCCAGCAGCTTGTTCGCTATGTCTATCAGCCCCTTCTTCGCGAAATGCGAGATCAGGCCGGGGTTCGCGCCGTGCTCGATGACGGCGGTCGCGCCGGGGGTCTTCCAGCCGGCCATCATCTTGCGCATCTTCATATGCCTGACGTAAAGGGTGCGTTCCGTCGGGGCCTTGTCGACGGCGCCCTTGTAGGGGTCCCAGAGCTCGGTGGAGGTGTTGATGTAAAGCACGCCCCTGTCGCGGCACCACTGCAGCAGCTCGCAGCAGTCTATGTTCCAGGCCAGGTCTATGAACAGGTCGCCGGCGGAAAGATACTTGCCGAGCAGCGCGCCCATGTTCTGCTTCGTGACCTGCGCGCGGACGAACTTCACGCCTTTCGCCAGCCAGGGCTTCAGCTCTTTGCGCTTGTCCTCGAAATCCATCACCGTGATGTTCTTCGCCGGGACCTTCACCAGTTTCAGCAGGATAGGCAGCGCGCACTGCGCCACGGAGCCGAAGCCCACGAACAGGATCCTCTTGTTGAATTTCTTCATGGTTGCACCTCTCTAAAACAGATATTTTCTCCCGCCCCCGCGGCGCCGCTTTAACTACGCGCGCGCGAAGGCGTGAAGATATGATATAAAAGTTGTTAGAAAATATCCAATTTGTCGAATTCGGAAACGCTCTTCCTGGCGAACAGCGGCTCCATATCCCGGCTGTAGGCGAACACGCCTTTAGGCCAGCCCAGGCCCAGCTTCACCGCGGTCTCTATGTCGTACTCCGAGGCCATTATCTCGCCGGCCAGCAGCTTCGCCTCTTCCAGCATCGGCCGCAGCAGCTCGGCGAAGATCTCCTCTTTCTCCACTTTCTTCAGGCCGAGGTACTTGATGATATTGGAAAGTATCGGGTTTTCCCCCACTATCTGCCCGTCCTCGTAAACATAGAAGCCGAGCGTGGATTTCCTGCCCACCTGCCCGTACTGCACCAGCCGCAGCTCCAGGGCGGAAGGCGTGAGGCGCTCCGGCCTGCCCAGGGCCTCGTAGATGTCCTGCGCGGCCTTGTAGTCGGCGTCCAGGCCGATATTGTCAGCCATCTCGAACGGCCCGCGGGCCGCCTGCGCCACTTCCCTGAAAGCGGCGTCTATCTCGTGCGGGACGCCCTTGCCGTCGCCCAGCATCTTCAGCGCGCTCAGCATGAACGGCCTGGTAAGCCGCTCCACTATCTGCCCGGGATTGTCCTTTACCAGGATGGGCGTCTTGCCTATCTTCCGGAGGAGCGCCAGCGCGGCCTCTATGTAAGCGTCGCCGGTATGGTCCAGGCGCACCAGTTCCACCAGCGGGTTGGAGCGCGCCGGCCTGACGAAATGCAGCCCTATGGTCCGGTCCTTCGGCAGGTCCGTGCTCTCCATCAGGGTTTTGAGCGGCAGGACGGCGCAGTAGGCCGCCACCACGCAGCCCGGGTCCAGGTGCTCTTTCAGCTTCGAAAACGAATGGCGCCGCGCGTCTATGTCCCGGGCCAGCGCCTCTATGACTATGTCCGCCCCCTTGAACTGGGACATATCCTGTATCCCCTCCAGGTTGGCCAGCAGGTCCTGCTTGCCCGCCTTGTGCAGCGACCAGTTGATCTTGGCCATCGCCACGTTCAGGCTGTCCTTGAAATCGTCGTAAAGGCGCACCTGGTAGCCGTTCTTGACGAAGGTTTCCGCTATGCCGGCCCCGGCTTCGTCGGCGCCCATGATGCCTATGGCTGTAATTTCCATAAAGTCGTACTCCCTGAAGCCGGTCCGCCGCCCGCGGGTCAGACCACCTTCACTTCTTCGAGCCGCACCAGGCCTTCCTTGTTGAGGACCACCCTTATGCGGTCGTAATTTATCTTCTGCTGGCCGGCCGCGTCGTTGTAGATGTACTTGATGACCAGGTTCATGTGGTAGACCCGGGCGCAGGCCGCCGTCTTCAGCGCGCCGGTCTCCGCGTCCACGTAGGGGTACTGCACCTGCGAATCGTCGGCCTGGCTCACGAAATCCTTTATGCTGAAGCGCATGATGTCGTGCAGGTCCTTGCGGCGGTCGTGGGCCTTCAGTATCTCCTCCGGGTAGAGGATGATCTCTTTCGTGTATTTGAACGCCCGCTCCGGCTTGCCGTCCTCGTCTATGGAGGTCAGGTTGTCTATGTTCCGTATCCGGGACACGTCCGGCGGGACGTCCCGCTCGGCGAGGAAGGTGAAAGCCTCTTTCAGCACGCCTATTTTCGCGGAGTTGCCGGGGTCCAGTATCTTTATCTCCCTGTCCGAGGTCCACTTGGTCAGGTTCTTAGTGAACAGCAGCTTGAGCCAGTCCTTTATGCGGTCCTTGAATATATAGCTCACCACTATGACCAGCACGAAGGGGACGCTGTTCATGGTGTAGCGGTTCTGGGCGTAGATGGCCGCCAGCACGGCGAAAAGCATGGCCAGGCCCGCGGCCGCGCCGAACAATACCTGCGTCAGCGTCTGCCCCTCATCCAGCTCGGTCTTCAGGTAAAGCGCGCTGGAGATGAATTTCTTCAGCACGCCCCTGCGGTAGACTATGATCTCGTTGCCGTAGGTCTCGTTGAGCACGGAGGGATACTGCATCTCGGCGCGGCGCCGGGCCTGCGCTATTATCAGCGCCGTCAGCTCGGTCTCGAATTCCCGCAGCCCCGCCAGCGCTGCGGGGGCGTTCCGGAGGGCCTCCAGCAGCCCGGTCATGTATTCTTCTATGATGAGGCTGAAATACTCGTCCAGGTAGGCGAAGGCGTCGCGCAGTTTGGCCGGGACCGCCGGGGCCTGCACCGAGGTCTTGAGCTCGTTCACCTGCGCCATCAGGCGCTTCAGGTCGCGCAGGAAGCTGTGAAAACCGTCGCCGGAAAAAGCCGCGCCGCCGGCCGGGGGCGTCCCGCGGGCTTCCAGGTCCGCCATGAACAGCTTGGCGTAGTCCCGTATTTCGCCGCGTATGACGCAGCCAAGCAGCTTTATCTCGTCGTAGGCGGCGGCCACCAGCTCCGGGTCCTTGGAGCCGGACAGGATCCTGGAGAGGGCGGCCTTTATCTTGTTCAGGGGCGAAACATCCAGGGCCGGGTCGCAGAGCTTGGCCAGGCTTATGGTGGGCGTCTTGAACCGTATGTAGCGCTGGTTGCTGTTGTAAAAATCCTCTTTAGTATAGGTCTGCGGGCCGATGTTCAGCGCGCGCGGCACGAAGAAATAGCTTTCCACCTCGTAAACGCTCTTCGAAGAGGCCGGCAGCTCCATATCCAGCTTTATCTCGAAGCGGTGCCTGTCGTGCAGCATTATCCTGGAATCGAAAATATCGTTGCGTTCTTCGATCATAATTTCTAACCGCGGGTAATCGGAACGGATCCGCCGAAAAGCCGTTCAGCTATTCTGAATTCTATCATTTATCCGGATGGAACTTTTCGTGGGCCGCCTTCACCCCGGATTTTTCCACGTGCGAGTAGATCTGCGTGGTGTTAAGGCTCGAATGCCCCAGCATCTCCTGCACGGCGCGCAGGTCGGCCCCGCCCTGCACCAGGTGCGAGGCGAAAGTGTGCCTGAAGAGGTGCGGGTGCAGCCCCGCGGACACATCCGCCTCTTTCCCCAGTTTCGCTATATCCTTCCACAGCTGCACCCGGCTCAGCTTGCGGCCGGAGCGGTTCACGAAGATCTCGGCCGCGGCGGCGCCGCCGCCGAACTTGGCCTGGCGCAGGAACAGGTATTTCTTCAGCGCCGCCAGCGCCGCGCTGTGCACCGGCACCACGCGCTCCTTGGCGCCCTTGCCGAAGACCCGTATCCAGCCCTGCTGGGCGTTCACGGCCTCCAGGCGCAGGGACAGCAGCTCCGAGATGCGCAGGCCCGCGGCGTAAAGCAGCTCTATGGCGGCAATGGTGCGCATCTGCGCGAACCTGTCGCGGGCCGGGAAACTCAGGAGCTTCTCCATATCCCGCTCGGAGACGAACTTGGGCACGCGCTGCGCCAGCCGCGGCGACCTGAAGTTGCGGGTCGGGTCGGCCTTCAGCTTCCCCTCCATCATCATGAACCTGTAAAAAGAGCGCAGCGCTTCCGTCTTCCTGAAGATGGAGGCGGCCTTCAGCTTACTGCCGGACTTCAGCGCCCAGAGGTATTCCTCTATAAAATGCGCGTCGGCGTTCAGCGGGCCGCTTTTCCTGGCCTCGCAATAGTCCAGGAAGGCCTTCAGGTCGCCGGCGTAAGCCAGGCAGGTGTTCCTGCTAAGCCCCCGCTCCAGCGTCAGGTACCGGTAAAAAGCCTCGGCAAGTTCTTTCATAGCGCAACAGCGGTCAGAAAACGGAAAACAGGAGTCAGTAGACAGAATATGCTGAATTCTGAATACTGACTCCTGAATTCCCGCTTGTTATTTCTTCAGGGCTTTCTCTTTCCGCTCGGTCTTCTCCACCGGCCGACCTTCGGTCCTTTCCGTCGTCGCAGTCGCCAGGCCGGGCAGCAGGAAGCGGGTGCGCAGTTCCGTTTCTATCTCTTTGAGCTTGTCCGGGTTCTGCTTCAGGTAGGTCTTGGCGTTCTCCCGGCCCTGACCTATGCGCTCGGTCTTGTAGATGAACCAGGTCCCGGTCTTTTCCACCAGGCCCGTCTCCACGCCCATGTCCAGCGCGCAGCCTTCAGCGGAGATGCCTTCGCCGTTGACCATCTCGAACTCGGCCTGCCGGTAGGGCGGCGCGACCTTGTTCTTCACCACCTTCACGCGTATGCGGGCGCCGGTCACCACGTCGCCCTGCTTTATGGTCTCTATCTTCCTGATGTCCATCCGCACGGAGGAATAGAACTTGAGCGCCAGGCCGCCGGGCGTGGTCTCGGGGCTGCCGAACATCACGCCGATCTTGTGCCTGAGCTGGTTGATGAAGATGACCGTGGTCTTGGTGGTGGCCATGATGGAGGTCAGCTTCCTGAGCGCCTGGCTCATCAGCCGGGCCTGCAGGCCCATGTGCTGGTCGCCCATCTCGCCTTCTATCTCGGCCTTCGGGACCAGGGCGGCCACGGAATCGATGACTATGATGTCCACCGCGCCGGAGCGCACCAGCTTCTCGGTTATCTCCAGGGCCTGTTCGCCGGAGTCGGGCTGGGAAATGAGGAGGCTGTCGATGTCCACGCCCAGCCGCTTGGCGTACATCGGGTCCAGCGCGTGCTCGGCGTCTATGAAGGCCGCCGTGCCGCCGCGCTTCTGGACTTCGGCCAGTATGTGCAGGGTCATCGTGGTCTTGCCGCCGGCCTCGGGCCCGTAGATCTCTATGACGCGGCCGCGGGGAAGCCCGCCTATGCCCAGCGCCAGGTCCAGCGAGAGCGCGCCGGTGGGGAGCGCCTCCACTTTTATCTTCGCGGATTTGTCGCCAAGAAGCATGATGGCTTCCTTGCCGAAGCTTTTCTCTATCTG
>Ga0156579_1089_pt1 | contig 14676 bp, 10 predicted proteins | sample RifOxyB2_FD_111970 | JGI IMG/M metagenome (GOLD analysis project Ga0156579, IMG submission 111970) | Elusimicrobia bacterium RIFOXYB2_FULL_62_6 | reverse complement strand
AGCAACAAGATTGCCAAAACGCGCGCGGGCGCCGCTTCACAGGCCTTCATAGCCATAAAACGGTTAAAAACTCCCGGTCCGTTCCCGCTTTTCCGCCATTTTTCATCGCCTGGAGCACTCCTCCTTTCGAACTTTCGGCACTGCCTGCCGGTCAAACCCAGGGCGTTTCCCGCCGGGGAAAGGCCAAACCGGCCCGTTCATGAATAAAATTTTAGTCAGCCGGATTAACTGGAAGCTTGCGCTCCGAGCCCGGCTGGTCCAGCATATTATAGGATTTGGGTAAAACGAAAATAGGACGGTTTTGTTAAATAGTCTTTACAAAAAGTGTGGACAGAAATCCCCAGTGTGGATTTTTATCACACCCCGTTGTGGATATTATTCCACAATTATTAATCTATTTTATATGCCTTAAGTTTGTTATATAAGGCTTTGCGGTCTATGCCAAGGAGCTTGGCGGCCTGCAATTTATTACCGGAGGTTTTCTGGAGGGCCTGCGCTATCATCTTTTTTTCTATCTCCGCGACTAACGACTTCACGGAGTTTTTCAGGTTCAGATCTTTAATTTCATACTCGGCTGTTTCCACACAGGACAGCAGCGTTGCCGAGGCGGCTTCAAGCCCGAGGTGCCGCGGCAGGATCTCTTTTTCCGCCAGCAGCGCGCCCCGCGTGATGACATTTTTCAGCTCCCTGATGTTGCCCGGCCAGGGGTAGGTCTTCAATATTTCCATGGCGGCTTCGGAGACGCCGGTAATATTTTTCTTCAGGGTTTTGTTCGCCTCGGCCAGGAAAGACAGCGCCAGGGCCGGGATATCCTCTTTGCGCGCGGCCAGGCCGGGCAGGGCGATGGTGAACTGGTTAAGCCTGTGGAACAGGTCCTCGCGGAAGGAGCCCGCCTGTATGGAGGCCTGCAGGTCCTTGTTGGTGGCTACTATGATGCGCACATCCACCGGTATGTCCTTTTTCCCGCCCAGGTGGCGTATCTTTCTTTCCTCCAGGACGCGCAGCAGCTTGGCCTGGGTGGAGAAATTCAGGTTGGATATCTCGTCGAGGAACAGCGTTCCGCCGAAGGCCGCCTCGAAAAGTCCGGGCTTCCTGCGGTCGGCGCCGGTGAACGCGCCTTTTTCATAGCCGAAGAGCTCGCTTTCGACGAGGTTCTCGGGCAGGGCGCCGCAGTCGAGCGCCACGAAAGGGTTCTTGTTCCTGGAGCTCAGGCGGTGCACCTGGCGCGCCCAGACCTCTTTGCCGGAACCGGAGGGCCCGCTGAGTATGACGGTCAGGTCGCTGGCCGCCACCTGGGCGGCAAGGCCGGTGATATTCTTTATCTCGCGGCTCTCGCCGATGACAGTGTCGCCGGGGCCCGTGGTGTTGAAGATGTGGCTTTTCAGGGCTTCGAACTCCAGCAGGAACCGCCGCTCCTTGACCGCCTTTTCGATGATCAGCAGCAATTCCTCGTTGGAGACGGGCTTCACCAGGTATTCCACCGCCCCCAGCTTCATGGCCTTTACGGCGCTCTGGATGTCGGCGTGGCCGGTGAGCATGATGACGGGAAGCCCCTGGTCCTCGCTTTTCAGTTTCTCCAGCACCACCAGCCCGTCCATATCGCCCAGCACCCGGTCCAGCAGGACGGCGTCGAAGGTGACGGCGCTGGCCAGCTCCAGGGCCTCGGCGCCGGAGGCCGCGGAGGCGGACTCGTGCTTTTTGGTGGCCAGCACGTTCTTGAGGACCTGCCGGGTGTCGGCGTCGTCTTCGATGATGAGGATATTTGCCATTATGCTATCTTGCGGAAGGTCAGCTCCACGCAGGTGCCTTTGCCGGGCTCGGAGGCCACGGAGATCTCCCCGCTGTGCTCGTTCATTATCTGGCGGGCCAGGTAAAGCCCCAGGCCGGTGCCGGTTTCTTTCGTCGTGAAAAAAGGCTGGAAGAGGTTGGCCAGCATTTTGTCGTCCATGCCCCGGCCGCTGTCCGTGATGGACAGGTGCGCGGTTTTCTTGTCCGCGTCCCAGCGGGTGCGCAGCGTTATCTCCCCCTCCCTGCCGGACATGGACTCCACCGCGTTGGTCAGCAGGTTATAGACCACGCTGTGGAGATAATGGGGGTCCAGGAAAACCTTGGGCACCGCGCCCAGCTCTTTCACGATGCGCACCTTGGCCGGCTTCAGGGAACTTTCCATCAGGCCGAGGCAGTAGTCCGAGATGTCGTTCGGGGAATAGGGCCGCAGCTGGCAGATGCCGCTCCTGGAGAAATCCAGCAGGGTCTTCACTATCTTGGAGGCGCGCTGCGCGTTGCGCTCTATCAGGCCCATGTTGGCTTTGAGGTCCTCGTTCAACGTGCCGGAGGAGAGCAGCAGTTCGGAAGTGGACAGGATAACGTGCAGCGGGTTCTTGATGTCGTGCGCGAAGACCGAGGTCAGCTGGCCGATAGAGGTCAGGCGGCTGATCTTCCTGGCCACGGACTGGAAGAACTGAGGGTCCTTCAGCGCGGCCCATTCGTCGGTGTTGGCCAGGGTCAGGTAGAGGCAGTAGCCGCTCACAGCGCCGCCGCCACCGCCGAGCGCCACGCCGGTCAGGAAAACCCTGATAATGCTTTCTTTGGAGGTGAGCAGGTAGAACTTGTAATTGCGGACCACGCCGGCCTTGGCCACGGTCTTAAGCAGGTTCCTGAATTCTTCGCGGTCCTTTTCCAGCATCAGGCCGGAGATGTCGGACCCTATTATGTCCTCAGGCCTGTAGCCGAGCAGGTCCAGGGCGCTTTTATTGGCCAGGCAGACCTTGTCGTCCTGGCCGGTCACTATCATTTTCTCGGCGGCTTCGTCGAAAATGGATTTGAACAGGTCTTTCTGGACCTTGCCCGCACAGGCGTCGTCCGGAGTTTTCGCCATAGCAGCCTATTTCCCGTTCCTGTAAAGGTTCAACGTTCTCACTGACACTTTTATGCCGAACCGCTTTTTAAGCTCATCCGCCAGCAGGCGGGCGCTCAGCTTCCGCTTCCCGCCGGGGTCCGACAATTCTTTTATTTTAGCAATAATATGCTCTTTTTTGGACGGGAAAAAGCTTTTGAGCGGGACCTCATCGTCACCGGCCTTAAGGCTGCGCCGCGCTATGAGGCGCGAGACGGTGCTGGGGTTCAGGGCCAGCTCCGCGGCGAAAGAGCGCTGGGACAGCGGCTTCAGGGGCCCCCCGAGGAAGAAGTCGCGCTGGTATTTCAGGATGCCCTCCAGGACTTTTTGCAGGCCCTTCTTGCGCCAGTTGACCAGCTCAACCGTCTTTACCAGGGCGCCCAGCCGCCGGAGCTCGGGGGCGCTCAGGGCGCCGGACTTTTTAAGCTTCTCCAGCGCGCCCGGATCCACGCTGTAGAGGCCGCGCGCGTAGGACGGGTGCGCGTAGGACAGCTCCAGGCGGCCGCCGGCCGTTTTGCCCACGAAAGCCGTCAGCTTGAACTGCCGCCCGCCGTCGTCAGCCCGGGCGGGCAGGTTCTCGTGGGCGGCCAGGAAGGCGTTCACGAAGTCCCTTATGCGGCCCACCTGCCGCGCGGTAAGGGCCGCGGCCCGGCAGATCTCTTCGGCCGGAACGCAGTCTTCGCCCAGGAAATACCGCTCGAAATTCTCCGCGCCCAGCCGCTCGATCAGGGCCACTATCTCCGGCCTGGCGGAAAGGAGCTCCCCGCTTATATACCTGGAATCCATGGCGGCCGCCAGCTGCGGCTCGCCGAGGTTGTGCACCCAGGCGTACGCCGAGCCGGGCAGGCGCGAGCGCGCTATGACCGGAGGGAGGCCGGGGGAGCGCGCGGAAAGCTTTTTGAAAAGGGGGTCCGCCTCCAGGCGCTTCAGCAGGTCCAGGAACTCGCCCTCGGGAGCGGCAAGCAGGTTGAACAGGCGCAGGTCCTGGCGGTTCCTGAGCGAATTCTCGATGTTCAGCCGCTGCTTCGCTGATCTTTTTTCGGGTTTATCCATTTTCCCCACGCTTATTATAACAATTTACCGCCCGCCTGATTCCGCAGCGGAACCGCCCGCGATTCCATCGGACGGCCGGTTTTTTGGTATCATTCTTTACATGCGCACCATTCTTGCTATCGACGACGACCCGATAATGCGGACCATGCTGGACGAGGTCCTGACGGGGGAGGGATATTCCCTGTCGTTCGCATCGTCCGCGGCCGACGGTTTTGCGCTCTGCAGGCAGAACAAGCCGGACCTGGTCCTTCTGGACGTGAACCTTCCCGACGGGAACGGTCTGGAGCTCTGCCGCAAGTTCAAAGCGGAGCCGAAAACAAGGCATATTCCGGTGCTTATACTGACCGGTGAGGCGGTAGACGCGGACTACCGCGCCGAGGGGCTGGAAGCGGGGGCCGACGACTACATACTGAAGCCGTTCAACCGCAAAGAACTGATCCTGCGGATACAAAGGATCCTAGGCTAGCGGCGCGGGCGCGCATTCGCTGACAGCCCCCTACGCCGCGGGCGCCGACCGTTTTTTTGGCAGCACCACCCTGAAACAGGCGCCTTTGCCGACCTCGCTCTCCACCCAGATCTTCCCCCCGTACATATCCACGGCCTGCTTGGCGATGGCCAGGCCCAGACCGGAGCCGGGTATCCGCTCGTGTTTTCCGCCGTGGTCTGCAGCGCGGTAGAACCTGGTGAAAAGCACTTCCCTGTTCTCGGGAGCTATGCCGACCCCGTTGTCCGATACCGACAGTTCCACGCTGTCCGGCGAATCGTCAAGGCGTACGCGCACCACGCCGCCGTCCGGCGTGTACTTGCAGGCGTTGGAAACCAGATTAATGACCACGCGGCGCAGCAATTCCTGATCCCCCTTTATACGGACCGGATCCGAGGGGACCTCCCGCTGCACAAGTATCCCCCTCATCTTGGCCGTGGGCCCCATGAGCCGCAGCACGCTGTCCACGAGGTCGTTCAGTACGACCTCCTCAATTTTCAGCCCGGGCCGCGCTTTCAGCCTGAACATCTGGAGGGTGTTAGAAAGCGACAGCTCCATGATGTTCACCGCGCTGGACATCGTTTCGCAGTCCGCGCGCATCTTATCCGCGCCCGGCCGCAGCTTTTCGTCGCTGATGACGGACAGCAGGCCCTTTATGCCGGCGAGCGGATTATTGAGTTCATGGGTCAGCGTCAACAGCAGGTCCTCCTTGAACTGCGCGGATTCCCTGATCTTTTCCGACATGGCTTCATACTGCGCCTTAAGATATTGAACCTCGTCGCCACGGCCGTCTGCGCGGCCGGACGCGGTCTCTTCGGCCGCGGCGCGCATCGCCGCGGCCAGCGTCACGATCGGCCCGGAGATCTTCCTGCTTATAAGCCAGGAGCCGATGATCCCCAGCAGCAGGCCGGCAAGGCCTATCGCGGCCAGCCTGGACAGCAGCGCGGCGTGGTCCTGGCTGATAAGCTGTTCAAGCACGGCCTTTGAGAACCCGAGCTCCACGGAGACGGCGCCGGACGCCGCCGGCTTCGCATTGCCGGACGCCGTGATCGCTTCCCCAGACTCGCCCACCTCTATCGTCCTGTAATAAAGCTCGGACTTGGGCTCTCCGATCGCGATCGTGCGGCCCTTGAAGTTGACGACCGCCAGCTCTATCACCGGATTGACCTTCATACGGTGCTTCAGGTAACCGAGCAGTATCCCTTCATCGCTCGTCCGGATGGACTCCTGGATCGCGAACTCGATGCTCGCTATGATAATGTCGGCGCGGCTGGACGCGGTCCGGTAAAGCCGCTGCCGCTCGAAAAAGAACATGTTCGCGGTTATCCCGGCCACCACCAGGCACAGCAGGATGACCATAAGAAGAAGTATCCGGGTCTGTATCTTCATAAAGCGTTGTCGTTAAGCCCTCTTGCCATCAAACCGGCAACAGACGGGCTTTTCCCCCTAATTGTGCGGTCCCAGCGCCTATTATAACACTTTAGCGCATTGCGGTTTAACATAGGAACGCGGGGAGATCGCCCGTCAAAAACGGGCTTCGTCCTAGGATTTGACAAAGGCGCGGCGGATTGATACATTAATCTTAATTCCATAAGCTTTTTAGCCGAAGAACCCACCCCTGTTCGGTCCGAACCGGGGCCCCTTTATCCTAAAAAGTCCGTGGAACAAGCGGTCCAGGAGTTGCCAGCATAATGAAAACCACACCTTTGGAAAAGAAAAAGATACACGTCAGCGAGAACCAGGCGAAGGTCATAAAGGACAAGTACCTCAGGGACGAGGCCTCGATAGAGGAAATGTTCGGGCGGGTGGCGCACAACATAGCGCTGGCGGAGCTCCTCTTCCACCCGGACGCGGAAAGATGGGGCGTTTTCGAAGGCGTGAAGCTGCGCCGGCTGGAAACCTCGCAGGGCGGGAAGATCTCCCGGGCCGTGCTGTTCCACGACGGCGTGTTCGAATCAGAGGAACGGGACGCCAATTTCGCCAGGCTGCTGAAGAACCTGGAAAAAGCGTATAAGTCCGTCCCGGCGGCCGCCCGCGCGGCAGACCACTGGAAGGCCGAGTTCTACGGCCTGATGGCCGATTTCAATTTCCTGCCCAATTCCCCCACGCTGATGAACGCGGGCCGCGAGCTGCAGCAGCTTTCAGCCTGCTACGTCCTGCCGGTGCCGGATTCGATGGAAGGCATAGCCAAGGCGCTTACCGCGCAGAGCCTGATACAGAAATCCGGCGGCGGCACGGGGTTCTCTTTCTGCCGGCTGAGGCCGAAGGACGACGTGGTGAGGAAGACCCGCGGCGTGGCCTCCGGCGCGGTCTCGTTCATGAAGCTTTTCGACAAGCTGACCGATGTGATAAAGCAGGGCGGCACCAGGCGCGGCGCGAACATGGGGATACTGCCCTATTGGCATCCGGAGATAAAGGAATTCATCACGATGAAGGCCAAGGCGGGCGTGATGGAGAACTTCAACATTTCCGTCGCCCTGGACGCCAAATTCATGAAGGCCGTGGAAGAGAACGAAAGCTGCGAGCTGCTGAACCCGCGGACCAAAGAGGTCACGGGCTCGTTCAAGGCGAAAGAGCTCTTCGGGATGCTGGTGGATTCGGCCTGGGCCACCGGCGACCCCGGCATCGTATTCATAGACCGCATCAACGAGACCAATTCCAATCCCACCCCGGCGCTGGGACAGATAGAGAGCACCAATCCGTGCGGAGAACAGCCGCTGCTGCCGTGGGAATCCTGCAACCTGGGCTCTATAAACCTGGCGCATTTCGTGAAGGGGGAAATAACCGAGGGCGAGCTGGATTACCCGGCGCTGGAAGAGACCATCGTTAAGGCGGTGCGGTTCCTGGACGATGTTATTGAGATGAACAATTACCCGCTGCCGGAAATAGAGCGCATAGCCAAGTGCAACAGGAAGATAGGGCTTGGCGTAATGGGCTGGGCCGAGACAGCCGTCAAGCTGGGGCTGGCCTACGACAGCCCGGCCGGGCTGAAGAAAGCCGAAGAGGTGATGAAATTCATCAATGAAAAAGCGCTGGCGGCCTCCGAAGAGCTGGCCAAGGAACGCGGCGTGTTCACCAACTGGAAAGATTCCATTTACGACGCGCACGGCAAGCATTTCCGCGGGCGGCCCGCGGCGCCCAGGAACGCCGCGCGCACCACTATAGCCCCTACCGGCACCATCGCCATAGCCGCCGGGCTGCAGGGCTCAGGCATCGAGCCGTTCTTCGCCGTGGCCTACACGCGCTACAACGCCAAGGCGCTGGATGTCATAAAGGCGGGCGGAGCGGCCGAGGACAAGGACACCTTCTTCGAGGTAAATACGCTGTTCAAGAAGCTGGCCGAAAAGCACGGTTTTTTCGGCCTGGACGAAAAGGCGCTGTGGAAGAAGATCGAGGCCAATCACAAATCCATACGCGGCATCCCCGAGATACCGAAGAACATCCAGGCGCTTTTTCCGACCGCGCACGACGTGAGCCCGGATTACCACATCAAGGTGCAGGCGGCCTTCCAGAAGCATACCGACAACGCCGTTTCAAAGACGATAAACCTGCCCATCTCGGCCAAGATAGAGGACGTCAGGGACTGCTGCCTGCTGGCGCACAAGCTGGGCTGCAAGGGCCTGACCGTCTACCGCGACGGCTCCAAGGCGCAGCAGGTGCTGAACATAACCCAGCCGGCCGGCGAGACGGCGGCGAAATCGAAGAAAAAAAGGCCCCCCACGCAGTCGTTCGGCGTTTCGTCGGAGTATTACCAGATCAAGACGGGCTACGGGCCGCTGCACGTGCACATCAACTTCAACGAGAACGGCCCCTACCAGGTATTCACCAACATGCCGCCGCTGGGCAGCGAACTGAGCGGGCTCACCTCGCTGATCGGCATACTGCTGTCGAAGTATTTCGAGGAAGGCGGCGACCCGGTGAAGGTCCTGAAGCACCTGAACTCGGTAAAGGGCGACAGGCCCATCGGGCTGGGCGAGAACCGGATAAATTCCATTGCGCACGCCATCTCGGTGGCGCTCAGGAGCCACCTGAAGAGGACGGGCATTATTTCTTCCGACGCCGACGTTAACGGCGACGGCGGGAAGCTGGAGCTCTGGGAAGCGGTGAAGACGCAGTACTGCCCCAAGTGCTATTCTTCCAACATCAGCCACGAATCCGGCTGCTCGGGCCCCGTCTGCCACGATTGCGGCTATTCGGAATGCTCGTGAGAGCGGCCCGCGGGGAAAGGTCCGCAGGTCACGCGCCGGGAAAGGTCCCGGCGCTGGTATTCACAGCGCTGGCCGCCGCGCTTTTCTGCGCCTGCGGGCAGGGCAACAAGGATATGGTGAACGCTCCTATGGATAAGAATGCAAAGCTGGAAACCGCGACAATGGCCGGCGGCTGTTTCTGGGGCGTGGAGGAGATTCTGCGGGCGGTGCCCGGCGTGGAGGACCCGGTGGCGGGCTACACCGGCGGCACTACGGAGAACCCGAAATATGAAGAAGTGAAAACAGGGACTACCGGCCACGCCGAGAGCATACAGTTCAGGTTCGACCCGGCTAAAGTTTCATACGGCGCGCTGCTGGACCTGTTCTTCAGGATGCACGATCCCACCACGCCGGACAGGCAGGGCAACGACATCGGCACGCAGTACCGCTCCGCTATCTTTTACCACGACGAAGCGCAGAAGCAGGAAGCCGAAGCCGCGGTGAAGCGCGCGCAGGCCTCCGGCCTCTGGAAGCGCCCCATTACGACGAAGATCTCCCCCGCCGGAAAGTTCTGGCCAGCCGAAGACTACCACCAGGATTATTTAAAGAAGCACCCCGGCGGCTACACCTGCCACTATATCAGGGATTGATCCAAGAGCGGCCGCCGGAACCCGTTCCTCCGGCAAAGATCCACGCCCGGACGATCGGACCCTCCCGGCCCGCGAAGTCCACCGAACCGACGCAGACTGCGGAAGCCAGCGCCTTGACGGCCGCCACCCGCGGCCTTATCCTGCCGGCCATCCTTTCCGCGGCGCGTATCACGATAAATGGATCAGGAACGCAATAAATCCGCAATTGCGCGACGCTATAGTATTATTGTGGCCGGGCGCGTTGCCGCGTCCGGCGCCGGGAGGTTTTTATGAAAGCATTAATACTCGCCATCGCCGTTATGTTCCCCTCCCTGATCTTCGCGGCGGATATGCTGAGCGTGGCCGCGCGGCAGGTGAACGTGCGCAGCGGTCCCGGCAGCGAATACGACGTGGTCTGGCAGGCCGTCAGGCATTATCCGCTCGAGGTCATCGATACCGACGGGAACTGGATAAGGGTCAGCGATTATGTGAACGACGAAGGCTGGATACACAAAGGACTCCTTTCCGAAACTCCCGCCGTGGTGGTAGTGTCGGAGAACGCGAACATCAGGGAGGGGCCGGGCAGGGAATACGACGTCCTCTGGATAGCCGCACAGGAATACCCGCTGAAAGTCCTCGATACCCAGGAGGACTGGTACAAGGTCTCGAACGGCGGGGCTCCCCTGGGCTGGATACATAAAAGCGTGACCTGGGGCTTCGCCACGCGGCCGGAACTGGAGCGGCAAACACCCCTTTGACGCCCGGAAGGCCGCGGATAATAGAAGCCGCCCTTTAACAGCCTATGCCTCTGAACACTGTTCTTTACCGGCGACTCCGCGGTCCGCTACGAACTTTTTTTTCGGCTTCGCTCATCTTCCTGTTCGCCCGCCCGGCCGCGCTGGGCGCGGACTACGACATTTCATATCTCTGGCATCCGGACCCGGCCAGCGTTGCCGCTTACAGGACCAGGGTCGCGAAGATACTCGGGCCGGAAGTCGCCGGAAAACTGCGCGTGGTCCGGGGCGCGGACAACTACGGGCTGATCTACCGCCGCCGCGGCGGCCTCGATTCCGCCAGGACCGTCGCCAGAGCGCATTCGCGTATTCTGTCCTCGCGGGGGCTTCAGCCCGCCGCCTGGGTCCCGGCCCGGAACTGGGCGGCGCGAAGAACGCCGCCCGCGCAGGAGACCCCGACCGACGAACCGCGCGCCGAACCGGCCCCCTCCGGGCTTGAGGCCGATATCGAGGCCCACATCAAGGACCTGCGCAGGCGCGGCCTCATAGGGCCGGCTGAGCGCACCGCCTGGGCCGTTTACGATCTCTCTTCCGATAAAAAACTCGTCAGCATCAACGAAGACCTGCCGCTGTCGGCCGCAAGCCTGATAAAACCTTTTATCGCGCTGGCCTATTTCCACGAAGCGGCCGCCGGGCGCGCGCCCTATGACTCCCGGGTACGCGCGCGTATGGAGCGTATGATAAGGGATTCCGACAACGCGGAAGCCAACTGGTTCTTCCGCCGCCTGGGCGGCCCGGCGGCGGTACAGCGCCTGCTCAAACGCAATTACGGCGCCCTGCTGCGCGGCATCTCCATCGTGGAATATATCCCGCCCGGCGGCCGCACTTACCGCAACAAGGCGTCCGCGCACGATTACAGCCGCTTCCTTCACGCGATGTGGAACGGGCAGCTTCCCCGGTCCTCCGAGATCAAACGGCTGATGAACCTGCCCAAGCGGGACCGGCTCTACACCTCCGTCCCCGGGGTCCCGGAAGGCGTGGAGGTGTACGACAAGACGGGCACGACCAGCCGCCTCTGCGGCGACATGGGGATACTCGTCGCAAAAGAAGCGGACGGAGAAGCTCTTCCCTACATCATAGTCGGCGTGATAGAAAGCGGCAGGTCCTCACGGGATTTTTACCGCTGGATGCGCACCCGCGGCGATGTTATACGGCAGGTCTCTGAAATGGTCTACCGGGAAATAGCCGGCCCGCTCCGCAGCCGGGAGCCGGGGCCCTTTAACGCCGGCGCGGCCTCCGGTGGAGGCAGTGCGGCGGTCGTCAATCGCGCGAAAGTCACGGACGGAAGCATTTAGCCCGCCGGGCCGGGGCCTTGCGGAAGTTCAGGAATGCGGTCAATTTATCCGGGTTCCGTCGGCGGAGCTGAAGAAGTGCATGTGTTCGCGCTTGAAGGTGAACCAGGCCCGGGTCCGGGCCGGCGGCCATTTCAGCGTAGTAGAGCAGCGCAGCGGAACCCCCGCGGCGGAAAGGGTAAGCGTGGTAAGCGCGCCGGTAGGCTCGCAAAGGTCCACCGCCGCCTCCAGCCAGCCCGGGCGCGCTTCAGGGGAAGCTTCGAGGTCTTCGGGGCGGATGCCGCAGGTGAGGTCTTCCACGCCGGCCTCGGCACCGGTCAGCACATAACCCATCGCCTGCATTTCTTTTTTGGCCAGGATGTTCATCTGCGGCGTGCCGATAAAGGTGGCGACGAAAATATTTGCCGGGTGCTCGTAGATCTCGTTCGGGGTGCCCACCTGCTGTATCTTCCCCTCCTGCAGTATCACTATCTTGTCGGACATGGTCATTGCTTCTATCTGGTCGTGCGTGACATAGATGACCGTGCCCTTTACCTTCTTAAAGAGCAGCCTCAGCTCGCCCCGCGTCTTGTCCCTGAGCTTGGCGTCCAGGTTCGAGAGCGGCTCGTCGAGCAGGAACACCTTGGGATTGCGGACCAGCGCGCGGGCCAGCGCCACCCGCTGCCGCTGCCCGCCGCTCAGCGCCCTGGGCTTGCGCGCGAGCAGCGCTTCAAGACCGAGCATTTCGGTAGTGGCTTTCACGCGGGCCGTTATCTCGGTCTTATCTATTTTTCTCAGCCGCAGGCCCAGCGAGATATTATCCTCGACGGAGAAATGCGGATACAGCGCGTAGTTCTGGAACACGAAAGCCATGTCCCTGTCGCGCGGGGCCACCCGGTTCATGTCGAGGGCGCCTATCGTCAGGCTGCCGGAGGTCTGCTCCTCCAGCCCCGCTATTATCCTGAGCAGGGTGGTCTTTCCGCAGCCGGAAGGGCCAAGCAGCGAAACGAATTCCGTGTCCTTGACGGTGAACGAGATATCGCGCAGGACGGGGCGCGGGGCCCCTTCGAAGGTCTTGGAAATATTGGTCAATTCCACTTCAGCCATAAATTAGCCTCTCAATAATACAATGTCAATTTTCCGCCCGTGCGGCCCGGCTTGTGCCGTATTTTAAGCGTCACGCCGGATCCATCCCCGCGCGAATGGACTTTAGCTCCGTCAGCGGTGACGGATGAAACACTGATGCCCGTGAAAGCTATCAGATCTGTTTCCGCCGACGCCGTACCGTAAGCGATCTCCATACCCCGGTTCGTGTAGTTAATGGAGGTTATCTCGCAGGTGGCGTAGCGGATCATACCGCCGGTTTTAAGCTTGTAATGCAGCGGGACTATGACGGCGGACCTGTTCCGCATCAGGAGCGGGAAGTCTATTTTATCCCCGTTGAGATCTGTCTGTATCCGGCCCGGCGTTACATCGTCATGGTAGTTGGCGACGAGCAGGAACCCGGACTCTTTATCCCTGCGCAGCATAGTGATCAGGTCATAGCCGCCGGTTTCGACGCTCTTTTTCACACCGAGCTCGCGGCAGACCGAGTCGAAGGCAGGCTTGAAATAATCGAACTTGTCGGAGAAGTGGAAGCCCAGAAGACACAGCGTCCCTTTGCCGGCGCGGCGCATTATCCCGCACGGCTTGCCTTTATAACTGGCTATCACTTTGTCGCCGGGCAGCAGGCCGCCGAAAGTGTTTATATCCTGGTTGTGCAGGTAGGTTTCCCGACCGAGGAAATCTATGGTGCGCACCCTGCGGACCTTTTCGGCCTTCAGCCCGAGGGACTCCAGGAATACCGGGCACGGCTTGCCGCCCTCGTCCATAAGGAGCGTCTCGCCGCAGAACAAAAGTTTTCCACCGTTCTTTACATAGGCGGAGAGCTTACGCTGCGAAGCCGCGTCCATGAACAGGGTCGAGAAAACCGCCAGCGCCGGGGACTTTATGGCCGGGCTCTTTTTTATGTCGACCAGGCCGGTCTGGTAACCGGCGAGATATGACTGCCGGGCCAGGCCGTCGAAAAAGAATTCGTTGCGCACAGCGAACATTTTATCGGCCATTGGGCCGTCGAGGTACTCGGTATTATAGTACTCGCCGTAGAAACCCAGGTCCAGCTCCGCCGCCGCCGGCATTGCCGCGGCCGAAGCTCCTACCCCGTTCACGAATTCCCCGAACTTTGTCAGGCTTTTGAAATGGCTGCGCAGTTTCCCGTCGGAGGCCACCGGGGCCTGCCACTCGTGGTAAAGGCCGAACTGTCCCACCCCGCCCTCGTTGGTGCCGCCGGCGAACATATAGCAGTTCAGGCCGTTAACTCCGCTCATGAAAGTTGTCTTAAGGTTAAGCTCCACGTCGGCGGGGTAAAGCCTGGGCTTATCGCTTAAGACGCCGGTCTGGAGCTCGGCGCAGACCACGGGCGAACCCTCGGGGGTGATGCTTTTCACCACGGCGGTAGTTATGGCTATATCGTGAAAATTCTCGTAATCCAGGCGGCGCATCTGGTACGCTCCGCCGAAGATGACCGCGGGAACTTTCTCGGCGAACTTGCCGAACTTGATCGTAGTAGTAGGCGAATATATCCCGCGGCCGCGCAGGTCATAGTCGTAGAACTGCGGGATGTTGGCCAGCACGGGCGTGCGAACCCCCGTTTTTTTAACCATAGAGTGGAGTTTCGCGAAATAAACGGCGTAATATTCCTTGTAGTAATCGCCCCAGTCCAGGAGGCAGCGGAGATTCCCCTCCTCTAATTTGTTAGAGGGCTGTTTGATCTCAGGGAAGCCTTTATAGGAAGTGTTATACGCCGAGTTCAGCCTGCCGATACCGCCGTACCTTTTTTTCAGGAAGTCCCTGTACATCCGGTCGGAATAGGGAGCGTAGTCACCTATCTTGCCGAGCCAGTTTATCATGCCTATCTCGTTGCAGAGCTGGAAGAAGGGTATATTGCCGGCGGGATACTGCGCCGGGGTGAGCATTGGGACCAGCTTTTCATACCAGGCTTTTACCTTGGCCTGGAATTTGGGGCTGTTATACGCGGGCGGGGACTGATGGTGGATGGTCTTGCCCTCGTTGGCGGCCAGGAACACTTCCGGATATTTTTCGGACAGCCAGTCGGGCAGGCCTTCGTTCATCATCTCGCCGTTGGAAACGGGACCTATGCGCGGAATAAAGAAGAGGCCGCTTTCGGAGACCAGGCGCAGAAATTCTACAAGGTTCCGTCTCGGGTGCGTTTTCCCCGTAAAATCGAAATTCCCCTCCTTCACTTCGTGCCAGCGCCAGGGGATATAGGAGGCCACGGCGTTGAGACCGGCTTCCCTGGCCCT